>SXGR01024701.1_pt1 | contig 251616 bp, 198 predicted proteins | sample 3174711 | NCBI WGS metagenome assembly SXGR01 (sample SAMN11356860, study PRJNA531348) | freshwater metagenome | isolation source: freshwater sample F1-60 | place: China: Fuxian Lake, Yuxi | collected 2017-12-25 | reverse complement strand
GCAGAGGATGCTATAGATTCTGAAGGTGAAAAAAATAGCTGGGTTTCTATGTATTTGGAGCATTCTCCCTTGGCGGGTGTTTTTGCTATGTTGAGTAAGATAGAAAATGATTCACGTTCAATGGAAGCGGAAGTATTGGAAGCATTGGCGAAATCTGTTAATGCTGCCGATTACAAATTTGACAAACTGATTCCCGTTGTTTCAGCTCCTACCAGTGCGGTATTAACAAATCAAATGTATGAAGCCAATATTCTGTTGGCTGCTTATAACTCCAAAGCCCAAATGATTGTGTCTGTTAACGGTCGTCCTATCGAAGTTTTAGATGGGATTGGAAAATATAAGGTAACCTCTAATTCACCCGGGACTAATAAATACAAGGTGGGAATTCAAGTACCCAAGCCAAATGGTGATGGTAGTGATAATTACGAAACTGAAGCTGAGTACAGCGTGTTTGCTCCCCAAGCAGCTATTTCTGCAGATGAGTTGAATGTTATATATGTTGGATTACCCAATCCCATTTCAGTGTCTGTTGGCGGTGTCGATCCCAAAAATGTCAATGTTTCTGTAACGGGTGGGGGTGTTTCTTTGAGAATATCGAAGCCAGGTTCTTACAATGCAATTACTCCGGTTCGGAATGGAAACGAGTGCTTTATAAACGTAACTGCAAAATTGCCAGACGGTAGAACCGTATCCATGGGATCAAAGAAATTTAAAATTCGCAACGTGCCACGTCCTGTATTTAAAGCCGGTAGTGTTGGTTTTAGTGGACCCATTTCATTGTCTGCGTTGAAAGTCCAAGCCAACGGCGTGGCGGCGTTAGACAATTTTGTTTATGATGGTGTAAAATATGACGTGTTGTCTTATCGTTTTACTTGTATTGGACGCCGAACCAACGGCCCTAAGATTTTAACAGTAAATGGCGCATCATTGGCACCCATCCAAAATTACTTAAAAATGTTAGGTCCTGGTGATTTGATTCAGTTTGACCAAATTAAAGTAATTGGGCCAGATAAAGTTAGTAAATTTCTCGATAACGTGGGCGGCTCAGTTCAATAATAGATACAATTATGAAAGGCATTTTATTTACTCTAGCATTATTTACATCAGCCGGATTACAAGCCCAAGAATGGGGTGGTGGAGGTTGGGGTTCTTCACCTGAACCTGCAACCAAAGATGGTAAAGGGGATTCACCTTCCCCAGGTATAGGTGAACCTAAAAAAGAAGTTGAAATTGTAATTCCAAAGATTGGAACCCATTATGACGACCCTATGGTTCCTCATTACGAGCCTGAATATGTGAACCATGATACCAATATTCGTAATTTACAGGGTATTGTTATGCCGCGCCCTTACATTCGCAATGCGGATGTTAAATTTCGTAAACGTGTGTGGCGTGTTATAGATTTACGTCAGAAAATGAATCGTTCTTGGACATGGCCCAAAAATCCAATCTCTCAGGTTTTATGGGAATTTGGAACCAAAGGTTTGTTACGTGCATACGCTACCGATTCTTTTAATCGTATCATTACACCCGAAGATATAATTCGTATTACTTCTGAAATTATCACAACCTCCAAACAACGCCCTGGATCAGATGATCCATCGGATATGGTTGATACGTCATTCCCTGAGTATTTTAGATGGGATTTGATTCAGAAGTTTGAAATAATGGAAGATTGGGTTTTTGACTATAAACATGGTGAATTCAAGCCGATTATCATTGGTATCGCTCCAATTCAACCCAAAATGATCATGGGTCAGTCTTATGATGTTAAACCATTTTGGTTGAAAATGGATGATTGCCGTCCTACATTAGCCAAATCTGAAGTATTCAATAGATACAATGATGCGATGCGTTTGAACTGGGATCAACACATCAATCACCACCGTTTGTTCGACAGTTATATTGTCAAAATATCTGAAATGGACGATCGATATATCTATCAAAAGCCTGAATATAAGCAGGATCCTTTGGGAAGCTTGTTGCGTGCTGAAGAGGTTAAAAACGATTTATTTATTTTTGAACATGATTTATGGGAGTATTGATCGATGCTTTCTAAATGATTTTTTTAAAAAAACCGGCATCGCCGGTTTTTTTGTGCGATATTGGTTTTTTGACTAAGGTATAAAAATGTGAGTAAAATTTTGTAAATTTGCAATTCGTTTTTGATTTATGTTTGATAAAGCGGAAGATCTTCTAATAGAGTTTGTCAAGTTTAAAGCTGGCAAACACTCTTTGAAGTTTCGTATCAATGAATCGTTCTTTGCAGAGTTAGGCAGTATAGATGTTTTAAAAGCAGATGTATTTGTTTCGGTGGACATCGAAAAAAATGTTAACCTAATGCAACTTCAATTGGGATTGAACGGATTTATGACCGTTGAATGTCATCGTTGTCTGGTTGATTTGCCATTGAAAATTGATTCTAAATACAGGCTTTTTGTGCATTTAGACAGTCACGATAAATTGGATAATGAATATTCTGATGATGGAACCGAACTGATATATCTCAATTCCCATGAATTTGAATTGTCCATAGCCAAGACCGTTTTTGAATCATCTTTTTTGTCTTTGCCTATTATGCGAAATTGTGACGAATCAACTGAAAAACCCTGTAATCAAGTTATGATACAAAAATTACAATCACTCATTGTCGAATCTACCAACGAAATAGATTCCAGATGGGATAAACTCAAAGAAATAAAAAACAAATAAACCAGGAAATGGCACATCCAAAGAGAAAAATATCCAAAACCCGTCGCGATAAGCGTCGAACCCATGACAAGATTGAAATACGTCCCTTGATTGCAGATCCAATTACTGGTGATGTTTCTTTGTATCATCGTGTTAATCTTGAGACAGGAATGTACCGTGGCCAAAAGGTCATGAAAGGTCGTAACGATAATTGATGAAAATAGGTATTGATGCCATGGGTGGGGATTATGCCCCATCAGAGGCAGTCAAGGGCGCTTTTATCGCATCGAGTTTGATGCCTTTGATTGAATTGGTTCTATTTGGATCACTTCAGGATATTACAGCCATTTGTGAACAGGAGTCTATTGGTTTGGATTTGTTTACCATTGTAGATACTACTGATGTAATTGAAATGTCAGATCACCCTGTTAAAGCATTGTTGTCGAAACCCAATTCAAGTATTTCTCAAGGATTTTCGTATTTGGCACAAGGGAAAATTGATGCGTTTTTGAGTGCGGGCAATACAGGGGCTATGTTGGTAGGGTCTATTCAATATCTTAAACTTGTAGATGGTTTGGATCGCCCATGTTTAACTTCTGTAATCCCACGTATACAAGGCAATCCGGGTCTTCTTTTGGATGTAGGTGCCAATGCAGATTGTAAACCTGAACATCTCGAGAAATTTTCATTGTTGGGCAATTTATTGTATTCCATGATGTATAAAGTAGATTCCCCCAAAATAGGATTATTAAATATTGGTGAGGAGTGTGAAAAGGGGAATTTACTATCCAAATCAACCCATCAACTGCTTGTTCAAACACAAGGAATTCATTTTGTTGGTAATATCGAGGGTCGTGATATTTTCTCTGACAAGGCAGATGTTGTTGTCTGTGACGGCTTTAGTGGAAATTTAATCATCAAAGTTTGTGAAGGGCTATACTATAATCTTGTCAGGCGTGGGATTCACGATGAGTATTTAGAAAAGTTTAATTTTAAGCATTATGGTGGTAGCTTGATATTGGGTGTAAACGCACCCGTTATTGTCGGTCACGGCATTACAAAAGATAAAACATTTGTAAAAATGATTGAATTCGCCTGCGAAACTGTTAAATCTCAATTAATGGGAAAAATTCAAAAATCAATGGCTCGTTTTATTGCAAGTCAATCAGACACATTAAATTCAATACATGAAAATTAGGGCTTCTATAACAGCCGTTGGAGGATATGTGCCTTCTACAATATTATCAAATTCTGATTTGGAGAAAATGGTTGATACCAATGACGAATGGATTCGGAGTAGGACCGGAATCATTGAGCGACGCATTTTAGACATAACTGGGAAAGCCACATCAGACATGGCGGTAGATGCAATCTTGCCGATGCTCGCTAAAAAAGGAATTGATCCATTAGAAATCGATTTGATTATTTGTGCTACGGTCACTGGAGATTATGTTTTTCCAGCAACTGCGAATGTGATTGCTGAAAAAATTGGTGCTACAAATGCATGGGGATATGATATCGGTGCAGCTTGCAGTGGTTTTTTATTTGCAGTTGTAACAGGTTCTAAATTTATAGAGTCCGGAACCCACAAAAAAGTTTTGGTAGTAGGCGCTGATAAAATGAGTGCTATTACTGATTATACAGACCGCAATACTTGTATTTTGTTTGGCGATGGTGCGGGTTGCGTTTTGCTTGAACCTACAAACGACTTCGAGGGTATTATTGATACTATTACGCGTGTAGATGGAAGTGGGAAGGATTTTTTGATTCAAAAAGCAGGTGGATCAATGCTTCCCCCCAGTCATGAAACCATAGACAATCGTTTGCACAGTGTGTATCAAGAGGGTAAAACGGTTTTCAAATTTGCAGTTATTAAAATGGCGGATGTGAGTTTTGAAATCATGAATCGAAATAACCTGTCTTCGGATGACATTGCTTGGCTGGTTCCGCACCAAGCCAATATGCGTATTATTGATGCAACAGCCGAACGCATGGGACTTGATAAAAGTAAGGTAATGATTAATATTCAAAAATATGGGAATACAACATCTGCTACACTTCCCTTATGCCTGTGGGAATGGGAAAATCAACTGAAAAAAGGCGATAATATAATTTTAAGTTGTTTTGGTGGTGGATTTACGTGGGGTAGCATATACATTAAGTGGTCTTACGACTCAAACTAAGGGTTTTTGCATAATAGCCCGGTATAGATAATCGCCATTTATTGGGTGCCCTCCAACAATACAAGAATCTATCAATACAAGTCCGAAATTGTCTACCAATTGTCCAACATTGATTTCATTTTCTTCTTTAAAAACAGAACAAGTGAGGTAGACGAGGAAGCCACCAGATTTAATGTAGGGCAAGATGTTTTGAACCATCAGAATTTGCTGCTTTGAAAATTCAGCAATTCGTTTGGAATCAAAAAAATGAATATTCTCTGGATTTCTTCGCCAGGTTCCACTGCCACTGCAGGGTAAGTCAGCAATGGCAATGTCAACGGGGGTAAAACCTTCATTTTGAATCGAAAGATCTATACAAAATATTGCTGGGGGGTTTAATTTTAGCAAGGTAAATCGCGACAGTAAATTGTCTATTATAGATTGTCGAATATCGCTGCAAATGAGATCAATGCCTTCATTATTTAGGGCCAGCGTAATCGATTTTCCTCCAGATCCTGAACAACAATCCCAAACGCTAGCTCCTTTGTAAAAGGCATCTTGCAACAAAGTATTCTCAAAATCCATCGCCTGCTGCGAAGAAATATCCTGAATATAAATAGAGCCACGCTGTATCAATTCGAAAAGATTGGACTGACTTGGCAAGGCAAGTGATGTTTTTTTAGATTCAATTGTTTTTATTCCTGTGGTCTCCAGGAATCTTTTTACGGTCTTTTCATGACCATGATTGATGCGAATCCAAGTATTGGGCTCTGTGGTAAACCAAGTTTGCAATGAACTGTAGTTGATTTCGACAGAAAGATTAGTCTCATAGGGTTCGTAGGGATTATATACCGGTAATTGCGGAACGGGATAATGGTTCTTAAGCCATTGAATGATAGCTGATGCATCTAAAATCTTTTTTGGAAATGCAAAGCGCCAATAAACATAGCTTGCATCTCGGTAGCGCTTCCTGTCTTTACTACCCCAATTTTTATGGGCATTAAAGCATTTTTTTAAATAAAGATGAAAAGGTATTTTGCCATCATAGTTAAGCAAAATGTCGGAACAGTTTTTAAAAAAGGAATAGGGGAGGCTGTTGATCACTGTTCAAATAAATGGGGTGTTTCATCGGGAATCTTGATAAATCGAATTCCAAAATTACAGTACGCGTTTATCCCAGATTTTATATTGATATTGCTAATCAATCCTTCATAGGTTGCATCGGGAAGTGATTCCATAAAATTGTTTCCAAAAGCCATAACGGCATAGGCCAAAAAAATACCGTGATCATATCCGATAAATGCGTATTTACTCGGTTCGGAATGCTGGATGTTGAAATAATTCCGCGTAAAATCTACACAGTCGACATTGTGAAAATCGATAAAATTTACGGTTGGGAAAAGGCAGAATTCATCGTTGATTCCAGGATAAAAATGTTTGTCTGTAAACCAAGATAAATCCCCGATTATCCATGAAGACAGCCTGTTTTTTAGCAATTTCCCCAATGGAACACGTTCATTGGCACTTTCAATACAAACAGCCAATACTAGGCTGTCTTGGTTAGGCAACGAAGGTGTCAGTTTTCCATTGATCCATGAGTGAATACTCACTGTGCTGGAATGGGTATTAGCAATGATTGACTTGTATAGAGTGCTTTTTGCTTTGCTGGGATTACTACCATCCACGATCAAACATATTCGATAAGTAGAAAACTGGCTGGCCACTGCGTTTGCGAGTGCTCTGAATCTAAGAGAGTCGGGAATGAAGAAATTAAGATTGGGATAGAACGAACGAATTGCATCTGTATTTATCTCATTGAAGTCGGTATTTTCGGCAATATGAGATTCTTTTATTTCAGTGGGTGTTATGTAGGTTAAAGGAGAAATCCAGAGTTTGGGGTATGGCGTGGAACTGTTATGGATAGTTTTAATTACATCAGTGAAATTTTCCCCATACACAGGCCCAATAACGACATCTCGATTCGCAAAATTTGGTGAAGAAACAATAGATTCTAAGGCCAATTCGTTCAATGGAATACTGTCGTTTGGTTCAGTATCCCAAACAGATACTTCCGCATTCAAACCCTCTAATTCAAGTTCCGACATGGCTATTTTGAATCCTGCGTAATAGTCCAGCATGGCATCACTTAGTTTGTTCGTCTTGCTCAAACCCCCATGAAATGGCAAAGCGATACCAATTTTAATGCTGTTTTTTTGCGCAAGTGATGGATGGATTGGGCAAAAGCCCAAAGCCAAAACAATCGCACCATGAAACCAACTTTTGATCATTCCCATTCTATTGTTGCCGGTGGTTTGGAACTGATATCATACACTACACGGTTAATTCCTTTTACTTTATTGATTATAGTATTGCTAATATCCGATAGAATTTCGTGCGGAAGATGAACCCAGTCGGCGGTCATTCCGTCTGTGCTGGATACGGCCCTGAGTGCAATAACTTGTTCATATGTGCGTTCGTCGCCCATTACCCCTACACTCCTTATGGGCAATAAAATAGCTCCGGCTTGCCAAATTTTGTCGTACCAACCGTATTCGTGTAATTTTTGGATATAAATCGAATCGGCTTCTTGCAGTAAATGTACTTTTTCGGCAGAAATATCGCCTAGAATACGAATCGATAGACCCGGACCAGGAAATGGGTGGCGATTGAGTATTTCTTGAGGTAAACCCAGCGCATTTCCAACCCGTCGTACTTCATCTTTGAAAAGACTTCTTAGGGGTTCTATGATTTTGAGGTTCATTTTTTCTGGAAGTCCTCCCACATTGTGGTGACTTTTGATCGTTGCGGAAGGACCTTTTACACTTACGCTCTCAATTACATCTGGGTAAATAGTTCCTTGGGCAAGCCAATTTACATTTGGAATTTTTAGGCTTTCCACTTGGAATACATCGATAAAAACACGTCCAATGGCCTTTCTTTTTGCTTCTGGATCAGTCAAGCCTTTTAACGCAGAATAAAATTCTTGGGTTGCATTTACACCCCTAATATTAAGATCCAATTGAGAATACATTGTTTGGACTGATTCAAATTCATTTTTTCGAAGGAGCCCGTTGTCAATAAAAATGCAGTGTAGTTTTTTGCCGATGGCTTTGTGCAGTAAAAGTGCAGCAACCGAACTATCTACCCCTCCCGAAAGACCTAAAATAACCGTATCATTTCCAACCGTATTGCGAATTGAGAGAATGGTTTCATCAATAAAATGTTTCGGGGTCCAATCTCCCAAACAGCCACATATTGTATGGGTAAAGTTTTGCAACAATACAGCGCCTTGTGTACTGTGGAATACCTCTGGGTGAAATTGTATACCATAAACGGGAAACTTCCCCAGCATACTAAAAGCTGCAATGGGAATGGATTTTGTATGGGCAATAATGCTTGCGTTCGGTGGTAGAGAAGCTATGGTATCTCCGTGACTCATCCAAACTTGACTTTCCAAATTCAATCCAATGAAAAGGTCATTCTTCGAATTTCCCAATTGCATTATTGCCCTGCCATATTCGCGGTGATCGCTGCGTGAAACTATACCTCCGTATACTTTGGCAAGCAATTGTGCACCATAACAGATTCCCAAAACTGGACAAAATGCCAAAAGTGAGTCTAAATCTAAGGTGGGGGCATCTTTTTCATTGACAGAGCATGGACTCCCAGACAAAATTATGCCTTTGATATCTGAAGTTAGAACGGGAATATGGTTGTAGGGATGAATTTCACAATAAACGAATAACTCGCGAAGTCTTCGGGCAATTAATTGCGTATACTGGGATCCAAAATCGAGAATGAGTATTTTGTCAGACATGAAGTAATACAAAGGTATTGAAAAAACACTCTGTGAAAGGGTAGTTAATCTATCGGGATGGCGAGAAGTTTTTTCAACATCCAAAATGATGCATTGGTGGTTCTTTGCATTATCTGGGTTCGGGTCCCAAACATTTTAAAGGATTCACAAACCGTTATATCTTTATTGCAAATTGCAATAAAAACTAAACCGATGGGTTTTTCCAATGAACCACCGGTAGGGCCTGCAATACCGGTGCTGGCAATAGAAATATCTGCATTAAATTTTTTTCGAACAGATTCTGCCATGGCTCTGGCACAAGATTCACTCACAGCCCCGTGGGTTTCAATAATAGATGCGGATATACCCAATTCACGTATTTTGGTTTCGTTTGAATATGCGACAATAGAACCAGAATAGACAGAAGAAATACCGGGCTCTTGCATCAAGCGTTGGACAATTAATCCCCCAGTGCAACTTTCGGCACTTGTGAAATGCAGGCGATTCTTTATAAAATATTGAGCCAAATGACTGGCTGGATCTCTGTCACCAGCGCAAAACACATCCTTAGAAATGGTAGCGATGAGTTTTTTGTAGTATAGATCAATGCTAACGGCTTCTTTTTTTTCTACCTTCTGGGTTAAACGAAGTTTTACCATATTATAACTTGGCAGGTAGGCGAGGCTGATGCTTGGGGGCAATTCGTTTTCAAATTCCTCGAGTTCTGCAGACAGCAAGCTTTCTGGTTTTTGAAGGGTTACCAATGTTCGATGTAAAACAATCGGAAGCTTAAAAGTTTCTAACAGTTTGGGAATAACACGTTCCTTCGTAATATGATAGACTTCGCTTGGGACCCCAGGAAGTGAAATTAGGAATTTGTCATTTGTGTGAAACCACATCCCTGGAGCTGTTCCAACTTCGTTGAGCAATGTTTCACTCTTTGAAGGTAAATTAGATTGGGTTAGATTACTTTCTAAAAGTTTACGGCTACGATTGGCAAAAATCTTTTCGAGGTGTTTGATTACCGATTCGTCGATTCGGTAGTCACAATCATAGTAACGACAGAGGGCTTTTTTGGTTATATCATCTTTGGTTGGACCCAATCCACCAGTTATAATAACCAGATTGACGCGTGAATGGGCTTCTTTGATGGCATCAATGATGGCAGATTCTTTGTCGGCAATACTGGTTTTTCTGCTTAATGTGATTCCAATTAGGCTCAATTCATTTCCCAACCAAGCGCTGTTGGTGTCGACGGTTTGCCCAATCAATAGTTCATCCCCAATGGTAATGATTTCGGCTTCCATGCAGCAAAAATACGCGTAACATGTAAATTTGTAGTATGTCTTTGCCAATTATCATATACACGGATGGGGCCGCTCTGGGAAATCCAGGTCCTGGTGGATATGGTGCAGTTTTAATGCAGGCACATCACCGTAAAGAAATTTCTGGTGGCTTTCGAAGAACTACCAATAACCGCATGGAATTATTGGCAGTTATCATGGCATTAAAGCAGATAAAAAAGACTCAAATGTCGATTCTAGTCTATACAGATAGCAAATATGTCGTTGATGCAATAGATAAAAAATGGGTATTTTCTTGGAAACAAAAAGGGTGGAAAAAAATAAAAAATGTAGACCTATGGCAAGTATTTCTACCACTGTATGAGCTTCTAAAGCCCGATTTTCATTGGGTTAAAGGACATTCTGGTATTACGGAAAATGAATGCTGTGACGTATTGGCAACTACAGCTGCCCAAAACAACCCAATCGAGATTGACCACAATTATGAAAAATACGAGGCCATTGAAAAGAAGTTAGGTGGATTGAATCTTTAATAAAGACTGGGCATTGAGTAGCGCCGCGTCGCTAGGGTTTTTACCACTAAGCATTTCCGCCAACGCGTGTCCACGCTCTGTACTATTCAAATGCTTAATTTTTGTTTCGCTTATGGCTTCGTCGTTTGATTTGTAGACAAATAATTGTTGATTTCCAGATGCTGCAACTTGCGGTAAATGGGTAATGGCAAAAATTTGCTGTTTTTTACCCTGTTTTCGCATTAAAAACCCCAATCGGCTGGCTACTTCACCACTAACACCTGTATCTGCTTCATCGTAAATTAGTGTTGGCAATTGCTTAAGCTCTGCAATGATGGTTCTTAGACAGAAATTCAGTCTTGAAATTTCTCCTCCCGAGGCAATTTTTTCGATTGGCATCATAGATTGACCCTTATTCGCACTAAAAAGAAACGAAACGCGGTCATTTCCTGTGATATTGAATTGTTCACCCATCGAATCTATTTGGATTTCGGTTTGGGCAAAAGGCATGTCTAATTGTTTCAATTGATCGACCACTAGGTTTGATAGAAGGTCTTTTTTTGATCTTCGAACACTACCAAGAATTGAGGCATTGTGTATTAATTCTTTGTGTAATCCAGAAAGTTTTTCGGCGATTTCAGTAATTTCAGTTTCTAAATGATGCTCAGCAAGGTGGGTATTTTCTAATTCATTACACCGGTGAATAAGGGCTTCAACACTATTTACATTGTGTTTGCGCAATAAAAGTTGAAGTTTGGAGTAACGTTGGAGTAAACTTTCTAGTTTGTTGGGGTTGGAATCAAAATTACTTGCAGAAGTGGTTAAATCGTGTGATAATTCTTTGCTTTCCATCAACAAATCATTGATTCTTTCAAAAAAATCATTCAGTTTGGGAGACAAATTAATAAAGGGTTTAAGTTCAATGCGGATACGGCCCAATTTTTCAATTATCGACTGCTCGTCCGATTGGAGTTCGAATTCTATGGATGTAAGGGTTTGTTCTAGTTGGGTAGCTTTTTCTAATAATTCAATTTCTGTTTCAAGGGCTGCATCTTCGTTGAGTTGGGGTGCAAATTCTCGTAATTCAGACAAAATAAAAGTGGTGTAATCACTTTCCTTTTTGAGATTTTCAAAATGAATCTTTTTCTCGGATAGGAGTTGTTCGGTCTCTTTGAACGCATGATAACTCTGTTGGTACTGAAGCAAAATTTCAGAAGATTTTGAGAATGCATCGACAAGTTTTAATTGTTCTTCGTGTTGGGTTACCAGAAGGCCAGTATGTTGGGAGTGAATTTCTAACAATTGAGTTCCCAGCCATTTTAGCGATTGTAGGCTAACCTGAGAATCATTGATAAAAGACCGCATTTTGCCATTGGAAAGCCATTCTCTTCGAATAATTGTCTGGTCAGAATAGTCGATATCGCGGTCTTCAAAATCTTTTGTCAAGGAAAGTCGCTGTATGTCAAATATTGCTTCTATGACGCATTTTTGCGATGGGTCGAGAATCGCAGTGCTATCACCACGATCACCCATGATTAAGCCAATTGCGCCCAATAAAATACTTTTTCCTGCCCCTGTTTCCCCAGTAATACTTGTATACCCTGAGCTGAAGTCAATGTCTAACCCTTTAATGAGGGCATAGTTTTTAACATTCAGGTGGGTGAGCATTACAGGGTTTTAACGGGTGATAATGGTATTTAAATTCCAAAGATTCTCTTCGATATCTTTCTTATTTCCGATTGCATCCTTGAATTCGGCAAAATTAATATGATTGTTTATTACACCTACGGCCATGTTTCGCTTGCCATCAATCAAGGCTTTTACAGCGTGCGCTCCCAGTCGAGAGGCAAGTATTCTGTCATTGGCTGATGGTTTTCCACCGCGTTGAATATGGCCCAAAACAGCAACCTTACAATCGGTTTCGGGATAAATGTTTTGAAAGCGTTTGGCTATTGAATACGCATATCCTTCTTCATCACCTTCAGCGACTATGAAGATAGAAAATTCTTTCTTTCGCATTTTCTTTTTATACATTTTTACGATATCTTCAAATTCATCCTTTCTCTCGGGTATAAAAATGCCTTCGGCTCCACCAGCAATACCTGCATGCAGTGCAATATGACCGGAATGTCTTCCCATTACTTCGATAAAAAATACACGGTTGTGCGCATCAGCAGTATCTCGAATTTTATCAATGGCATCCATGGCAGTATTAATGGCCGTATCGTAGCCTATGGTGGAATCCGTCCCCGACAAATCATTGTCTATGGTTCCTGGACATCCAATACTCGGCAAACCAAATTCTTGCTCAAAGACCATAGCCCCAGTATAGGTCCCATCGCCACCGATACAAATCAATCCTTCAATTCCCCACTGAATGAGATTTTTATGGGCCAATTGTCTTCCTTCAAAGGTCATAAAATCTTTGCTTCTGGCAGTTTTTAGAATGGTACCACCCAGTTGAATAATATTTGCAACACTGCTCGAATCCATCAAGCGAATGTCATTTTCGATTAATCCCTGGAATCCGCGATGGATTCCGTAAATCGTCACATTGTAATGGGCACATGCCCGAATTACAGCCCGTATACATGCATTCATGCCGGGGGCGTCTCCGCCAGAAGTAAAAACCGCTATTTTTTTCAAGGTTTACAAAATAAGGCAATATTTTGATGCGATAATTAACAAAAAACCCCGCATTCGCGGGGTTTTTGCAAATAAGAATTTGATGTTAAATTAATCAATCATTTTATAGTCGAACATGATATAGTCGTTGTGATTTCCAAGTGCTGGCAAATCTTGGATATTTACAATTTTAATCAAGTACAAATTGAATGGGATAGCCTGTCCGGATTTGACCAAAATAATATCTCCTTTGGCAATGGCACTAATTTCTGGTGTAGCTTTAGCACCATTTGCTTTCCATAAATTATACAAAAAAGTTGTGGCTGAAGCATTCGTAAAATCATTGGACGTAACACGAACGAACTTAGATTGATTGCCAGATCCCCAAGTCTTCGCAAATTGTTCGGCTCCTGAAGCTGTTTTGTCTAAAATGTCGCTAACTGCAAAATTCGCATTTGTACCTTTAAATGCGATAGAAGTATTCAAATTATAGGCATTGTCAAAACCCACGTTTCTGGCATTGTACAACAACTGACCTGCAACGCCGGCGAGGGGGGCAGTAGGAGGAATTACCAATATTTTAATAGAAGTGGATGCTTTTTCTCCATTGGCATCGGTTGCAGTGAAGGTATAATCAAGAATGTCATCTACCCCAGCAGAAATTCTGTTTTTAGCGATGCATACAACTTCTTTTCCCGCAACGCTGCTATCAAAAAAGGTTTTTGCACCACCACCATTGAGAGAATAAGATGCACTAATATTGGCCATATTGTCAGAGCCAGCAACAGTTTTTATTGAGAAGGTAAGCATGGAGTCGCTCATTACCGATATACTCGCACTAACATATTTGGTTCCGGCAACCAGTGAAATTGTAGGCTTGGGCTTGGTCTCAGAGCCACAAGAACCCAAAAAAGTAACCAATGGGCAAACGAGAGCAAATAAAATATGTTTTAGTTTCATAATATTTTTAATGCAAGTTTGTTCAAAAAATTTGAATTTCCAAACACGGCTTTAACTTCCGAATATTTTTATTTTATATTGGGCGCATCGTAAACTAAAAACCGATACAATTGTTTATCATCTCATTGGCAATTGTATTTAGCGACAAATTGTCATAACACGTATTGTTGGTATATCGTTTTGTCGCATTGAAAGATTTTGGCATAAGCATTGATAATTACGTAATAATGTTTAAAATTAAAGAAGCATTTTTTAACAACGATCAGGATTCTGAAGGATTTGAAGATGCACCGGAATTTCTGCCCTTATTTTCGAAACAAGAAGAAGAGGAAAGCAATAAATTAACTGTTCCGGAAGAATTATCAGTATTGACAATGCGCAACACTGTTCTTTATCCAGGTGTTATTTTCCCGATAACTGTTGGCCGAGATAAAAGCATACGGCTCATAAGAGATTCAAATAAAAAAGATAAAATTATCGCAGTTGTTGCGCAAAAAAATCCCAATGTAGAAGATCCTACCGTTGATGATTTGTATAGTGTAGGAACCTTGGCCCAAATCATCCGTATGATGCGAATGCCCGATGGGAGTTCAACGGTAATTTTACAAGGAAAGCGAAGAATCAAAATTCTAGAATACACCCAAACAGACCCCTATTTTAGGGCCAAAGTTTCGCCTCTTCCCGACATTTCATTCAAGTTAGACAAAGAATATACAGCCATTACAGATTCAATTCGAGATATTTCACACAATATTATCAATCTGTCGCCCCAAATTCCCAGTGAAGCATCAGTGGCCCTTCGCAATATTGATTCAAAAGTGTTCTTGATACATTTTGTGTCGAGCAACCTCAACATAGCACAAAATGACAAACAAACGCTTCTTGAAACCTTGGATCCTAAGCTTCGTGCCAACCTGGTTTTAAAACACGTCACCCAAGAACTTCAAATGCTTGAGTTAAAAGACCAAATTCAAAATAAGGTAAGAACGGATATGGACAAACAGCAGAAAGAATATTTTTTGCAACAACAAATCCGTGCGATTCAAGAAGAATTGGGAGGGGATAGTCCCGACAAGGAAGTTCAAAATCTTCGCGAAAAAGGGATTCTTAAATCGTGGTCAAAAGAAGTTCGGCAGCATTTTAACAAAGAACTTGATCGCTTGATGCGGGTCAATCCTGCTTCACCCGATTATTCTGTGGGATTAAATTATGTTCAACTAATGCTTGACTTGCCTTGGAATTTTTATTCTAAAGACAATTTTGATATAAGACGCGCCTCCAAGGTATTTGATGAGGACCATTTTGGACTTGAAAAGGTTAAAAAACGAATTTTGGAATACTTGGCTGTTTTAAAATTGAAGGGAGATATGCGTTCGCCTATTATCTGTCTTTACGGTCCTCCAGGTGTTGGAAAAACGAGTTTGGGAAAAAGTATCGCCAGGGCATTGGATCGCAAATATGTGCGTATGAGTTTAGGTGGATTACACGATGAATCTGAGATTAGGGGACATCGTAAAACATATATTGGTGCGATGCCCGGAAGAATTTTACAAAATTTAAAAAAATCGGGCACATCGAATCCAGTATATGTTCTGGATGAAATTGATAAACTGGGCAGGGATTTTAGGGGTGATCCAAGCAGCGCTTTATTAGAAGTACTTGATCCAGAGCAAAATTCTACATTTTATGATAATTATTTAGAGTATGACTACGATCTGAGTAAAGTTTTATTTGTAGCAACCGCAAACAATTTGGATACAATTCAACCCGCTTTATTAGACCGTATGGAAATTATAGAAATTCACGGGTATAGCATCGAAGAAAAAATCCAAATTGGAAAAAAATATTTGGTGCCCAAGCAACGCAAGGCTCACGGATTAAAAGCCAGCCAGTTTAAAGTCTCAGACAAAGCATTGGAATTGATTATTGAACAGTATACACGAGAGAGTGGCGTTCGCTCTTTGGATAAAAGAATTGCCGCATTGGCCCGCTTTACAGCCAAAACCATTGCCTTGGATGAAGCGGTGGTAAAACAGATATCCATCAATGAAATTGAAAAGATTTTGGGCTATGAAAAATTAGAACCAGAAATGTACGAGAACAACGAAACAGCGGGTGTTGTGTCAGGCCTGGCTTGGAGTCCAATGGGCGGCTCGGTTTTGTTTGTAGAAAGTAAACTTTCTCGTGGAAAGGGATTGCTTCAAATTACTGGCCAGTTGGGAGATGTAATGAAAGAAAGTGTGATGTTGGCCAAGTCATATTTGAAAGCCCACTCAGAATACCTTGGTATCGACAACAAAGTTTTTGATTTTTGGGATATTCATGTTCATTTTCCAGCTGGGTCAATACCTAAAGATGGTCCTTCTGCTGGCATTGCGATTCTAACATCTCTCGCATCTTTATTTACCCAAAATAAGGTGAAGAACAAAATTGCTATGACAGGCGAAATTACCCTGAGGGGTAAAGTTTTGCCAGTAGGGGGAATCAAAGAGAAATTACTCGCTGCCAAACGTGCCGGAATCCAACAAATAATCTTGTGTGAACAGAATCGAAAGGACGTAATGGATATTCCTTCCCAATATTTGGATGGATTGGAATTTTCTTACATCAATAATATGCTTGAAGTATTAGATTTTGCCCTTACAAAAACCAAGGTGAAGCACCCCATTGATATTGATGCAGTTCTCAAACTAAAATTGCCAGAAGCAATTGATTAAACGCTATTTTTTGTACTTTTGATAAGATGATTTTCAAAAAAATTCTTTCGTATTTGAGCTTTAAAAAGCAAGAGGGCAGTAAGGGAAACTTTAATTTACGAGTCATGCACGGTATGAATCGTATTTCAATTTTAATTTTTTTCATTGCAATTATTTTTATCATTTTACGCAATTGCGCGAAATGATTCTAAATGGATATTTCAAAAAATTAACACTTATGGCTTTGCAGCAGAAAAGTCTTGTAGCTACGTTTTGTATATTGGTATTTTCTTTTGTTGGTGGGACTGTTTACGGGCAAGAAATACAGTATAAAAATTTGTCAAACAACACTCGTGTCGAACTCCCATACCGTGGTTCTGACAATGAGCAAAGGCAGCTGATTTTGTTATGGATGTTTCGTTTGAAAGCCGATTCGGTGATACAACCCATTGACATGGCAGCCGATTACCCGGGTATGGCATTGAAAACTTTCAAAATAATTCCTCCCCGATACGCAAACGACGTTACTGGAACAATCACCTACGGTTTTGTAAATCATCATCATGGGAATGGCAATTTTCCAAACCACACATTGGTTGTAGTTGGCAATACAAATACAATTAATGGTTTGCAGGTTTGGGTAGATATGAACCACAATCTTGATTTAACCGATGACGGGGAGCCACAGTCATTGAATCTTAACAATTCATTTCTGAAGCTAGACCTATTTCCCTTTGGTCTTGTGATTCAACTTAATTTGTTTCGTGAGAAGGAGCTGGAATCATGCCAAAATATGTATGCAAAGGCCATTGGACTCATTCAAGGGAAAAGGGAATTTGCTGGAATGAAACAATCTTTTCGCGAACGAAGATTGGCCATTTGGTTTGGTATGCAGGTAACCGAAAATGACACCCTGTATTGGGCTGTAAAAGATGTAAATGCCAATGGCAGATACAATGATGTGGGGGTGGACATTATAATGGTATCCAATCGTTTTGGTGAATTCAATACTACCAATGCAACTAAGTACAACGTTGGAGTTACCATAGATTGGCTGGGTCGAAGATTTGTTGTCAATAAGGTGCTGCCTGAGTCAGAAAAATTGACATTGTCAGTTGCCAGAATGCTAAAAATAAACAATGAAAAAAAACGAAGTTTACTCATTGGCAAAAAAATCCCAAGGCTCACATTTTGCGGTATTACCGGAGTATACAAGCCAGGCCCCCCCCCCAAAAAAACCGTGCAAAGACAATCTATTCGCCATTTCAAGGGAAAATATACCTATATAGTTGTTTGGAATGCCGACGATAGCGTATTTGTTCATGATTCATCAAGCTTGCATCAATTATGTCGAAATTTACCTGACTCCCTTCAAATTTTAATGCTTAATCATGGCGGAAGCGGGAAGTATGTGTATAGGTATAACAATCGTTATGAAACGCATATGCATCATGGATTTTGTTCCAAAGAAGTCGCCGAAAAATTAAAATTACAAACCTTGCCACAAACATTTTTAATCAATCCTAAACAGAAACTAATTGCAATTAATATGTCGTTTTTGGCCTTGAATACTTTTATTCACTAGCAAATTTTATTGTAAACTCAAATTGCTCAAAAGTTGTTAATATCTTAAACCATGTTGCTCATAATTTCGCGATTATGAATAAAAATGTATTGACAATTGCATTGGTTGTTCTTCTGTTGGGTTCTCTAGGTAGCAACACATATTTGTACCTTAACAAACTAAAGAGCGATAAAGATCTACAAGATAAAGTTGCTATTATGAATGCCAAAGAAATGTTGCAAATAAAGTTGAATAGTATGGAAGACTCTTTGCAATTGGTTATTCAGACCTTTCAAAACGAAAATCAAACATTGGTATTGAAAATAGAAGAGCTGGAGGGTGATAAGAATCCTCGCGTAATTCAGGCCTTTCAAGAGATTTACCGTTTGCGCCGTGAACTTGCAAGCGGTGTTAATGTTGATTATGACGGCAACAATGCAACAAGTGGCAATTCAGACATGAATGGGCAAAAAAGACGTGTCTCAAATAAGGTTAATAACAATGCTGAATCTTCTGAGTTAGCCAAAAACTCATCCAAAAAATCCAAAAAAGTATCCCCCTCAAATGCTAAAAGCTCGTCCAAAGATTTTGGGAATTTGGATGAACTGCGTTCGCAATTGGAAACACTGACCCTTAAGGTTACAGAATTGATGGCCCAAATCGAAGTATTAACCAATGAAAAGAATGAGTTTGTAATGACGCTAAATGCAGAAAAAGAGAAAAGTGCAACTCTAGAAGCCGAAAATGTCGATTTTAGAGATAGATTGGAAAAGGGTGCAAGACCTCAATTTGGTGCATTATTGGTTGTTGGCTTATTTGATAAAAAAGGAATTATGACGGAAACTTTTAAGGCCTCTAGTATTGAAAAAATTCGTGTAATGTTTGATGTTTTGGAAAATGCAATGGTTACGCAACCCGTTGAAGAAGAAGTTTTGATACGAATTATCGATCCCAATGGGGGAGTTTTGTCAACTACCAATGCGCGTTTGGCCGACAAGTCAAAGGTTATGAGTTTAAAGCAAACCATAAATTTTGATGGTGCTTTACAAAAAGCAAAATGGAATTTTCCAGAAAAAGGGGTTGTTACAGTTAAACTATCAAAGGGAAAATATACTGCAGAGCTTTGGACAAGAGGTCTAATGCGCCAAAAGAACAATTTTACGCTTAATTGAGAATTGAACTCCTGTTAATGCTGAGCATGGGCTGATTCTTTTTTTGCAATCTTATCCGGATTGTAGGATTTGCCCATATACCCATATACCCGCGATTTGAACCGCTCATTCAGGTAATACATACAAGGCACCAAAATCAGGGTAAGAAAAGTAGCGAAACCCAATCCAAAAATCATTGTCCAACTGAGTGGTCCCCAAAAGGCAACATTATCACCCCCCAAATAAATAGCTGGATTTAATTCGGTAAACAATTTCTCAAAATCGATATTAAAACCGACAGCCAAGGGAACCAAACCCAATATTGTGGCAGATGCAGTTAATAAAACAGGTGTCATACGTGTTTTGCCGGCTTCTGAGATCGCATCTTTCAGGGTTGCACCTTGTTCGCGCAATAAATCGGTAAATTCAACCAAAAGGATACCGTTTCTTACCACGATACCCACCAATGCTACGATGCCAATTCCGGTCATGACGATAGAAAAATCCATATCAAAAATGGCAAATCCCAGCAATACACCAATGACAGACAAGAATATTTCACTTAAAATAATGATTGGTTTGCTGATAGAATTAAATTGGGTAACCAAAATGATAATTATTAGGCCAATACTTGCGAGCATTGCCATTCCAAGAAAACTTCCGGTTTCCTTTTGTTTCTCTTGTTCGCCAGTCATAACAATCTGAACTTTATTTGATCCGGTGAAATTATCAATCCCTGCTTGAACTTCTGAAACAACTTCATTGGGGGCATAATCAGGGAGAACATTACTTCCAAGAGTGATTACTCGTTTTTGGTTGATTCGGTTAATTCCACCATAGGTATTAGAATATTCAGCAGTGGCGACCGATGAAAGTGGTATTTGTCTGATTAAACCACCCATGGCCATATCTCTATATACGATTTTCATATTTAACAATGCATCTAGGTTGTTGGCATCAGTTTTTTTCAGCCTTACTACAATTGGGTAGTCATCATTCTTGTCTTTGAATTTACTTGCTTCATTGCCATAAATGCTATTGCGGAGAGTCATCCCAATTTGGGCAGTACTGATACCAAAACGGTTTGCACGTTCGCGGTCTATTTTGATTAATATCTCAGGTTTTGAACTAACAAAATCCGATTTTAATTCTTCAATCCCCGCAATGTGCTTGTTATCGAGGTATTTTTTCAGTTGACTCGCTGTTGTAACCAGGTCTTCAAATTCGTCACCACGTATTTCTATATTGATGGCTTTTCCAACTGGAGGACCATTACTTTCTTGTTCAACAACGATTTCTGCCCCAGGAATTGTTCCAATTCCTACTCGAATTTTTTTCAACAATGCTGCGGTGCTTTGGCCATTTCGTTGTTCAAAATTTACGAATGCCACTGTTATTTTTCCTTTGTTTCCAGCAATAGTTCTATCACCACTTTGTGGATCGGTAGCCCCAACAGCGACATTTGAGATTACACTCTCAACCAAAGGATTGTTTTTACCCAAGGAAATAAATACCCTTTTTTCGACAATTTTTAAAATGCTGTCGGTATGTTTGGCCGAAAACCCTTTGGGAAGTGTGAGGTAAACATAGGTGAAGTTTGGATTTGCTTGCGGAAAGAAAATGATGCCTGGTTTGCGAATAGCGGTTATAACAAATGAAAAAATCAACAAAGCAAGCGTAGCTAAAATTGTATAGATTGGGCGTTTGCCTACCAATAACCAAGAAATTAACGCGCTGTATTTATTTTGTACGTTGGGCCATAATTTTGTTTGGAAACGCACAATTATATGCCTGAGCCAGAAGTGGTGTAGGAGGTATACTCCATAAAAAGTAACAAATAGATTCCCCATTCCAAAACCACCTGCTATATAGCCAAATACAGAAAGCATACCCAATACAATGCTGGTTCGCCTGAATGATTTAGATTCCTTCGCTTTGTCTAATGGAGCATTTTCGTCATCCATAAAATCTACTGCAAAAACAGGATTGATTATATACGCTACCAATAAAGAAGCCAATAAAGTTATAATCAACGTTACGGGTAAAAAAAACATAAACTTGCCAACAATACCTTTCCAAAATGCCAAAGGAATAAAAGGGGATAGGGTTGTAAGCGTTCCAGACAAGACGGGTAAAAAAACTTCTCCAGCCGCTTTTTTTGCTGCAACGGCAATCGGCAATCGCTCTTTGTGAAATATTCTGTGGGTATTTTCGATAACAACGATGGCATCGTCAACCACTATTCCCAATGCCAATAAAAAAGAGAATAGCACAATCATATTTAGGCTGAAACCAATGCTTGGCATGATTAAAAAAGCAATAAAACAACTAAGCGGAACAGACAATCCAACAAATATTGCATTTTTAGCACCCATAAAAAACATGAGAATCAGGGTTACCAAAATAAATCCAATGATGATTGTGTTGATAAGGTCGTGGACAGTGCTCCGGGTTTTTACCGATTGATCGCCGGTGAAAACAATATCCATCTTTTGGGGATAAGAGCCATTTTTTTGCAATTCTTCGATGATTGAATGGCATTTATCACTGGTTTGAATTAGGTTTTCGCCTGCCCGTTTCACAACATTTAAGGTGATTACATTTTTTCCTTCCAAACGAGCATAGCTTTCTTTTTCCTTGAATCCATCAACGATCTCTGCCACATCTCTGAGGTATATGGTCGCACCTGGAGAAGTACGAATGGCGATGTTTTCTAATTCTTCTTTTGTTTTAAATTCTCCGCTCACACTCAATGAACGTTGCATCTTGTCCACATCGATATTGCCTCCAGAAATACGCATATTCTCATACTGAATGGCGCGTGTGACATCTTCTATGGTAAGGCCGGCACTGCCCATAACAGCCAGGTCAAGGTTAACTTGTAATTCTCTATCCAAAGCGCCCACTATGTCAACACGTGTGATTGCGGGCAAACTTTCTATTCGTTCTTTGGCCATTTCAGCATAACGCTTTAATGATTGCAAGTCTAAATCACCACTGATGTTGATAAACATTACAGGGTTGTCCGAAAAATTAATTTCTTGTACACCAGGATCGGTTTTTAAATCGTTAGGAAGTTCACTTTTTGCCTTGTCCACTTGGTCTTTTACTTTTTGTTTGGCCAAATCAACTTTGACATCAGTATCAAATTCAACGGTTATGATACTAAAATCCTGAATGGAATTGCTACTGAGTTTTTTAACGCCACTGATAGACTTTATTTTATTCTCTATGGGTTTTGTTATGAGGTTTTCGATGTCTTTGGGTGAAGATCCGGGATATACAGTTTGAACGATTATCGTAGGAATAACGATATCCGGGAATTGTTCTTTGGGTAGGGTATTGTATGAATAAATCCCAGCTAAACTGATAAATAGTGCTAAAATATAAATGCTGGTTTTATTGTTAATACTCCAGCTTGTTGGCTTAAACTCCTTAAAATTGAATTTGCTCATCCTTTGTCGATTAATGTAGGTTGGATTTCGACACAGAAATTATTTGATCGTCGATTAGGTCTTCATACCCTGTAGTAATAACGCTATCTTGTTCGCTTAAACCCTCTAGTATTTCAGTAATACCATCACTATTTCTACCCAATTTTACACTGTGTCGTTTGGCGACATATTGGCCATTCTTCTTATTTGCCACCACAACAAATGAACCCGCCTCGGTACTCTGGATACAGTTTGTATTCACAGTTAGTGCTTGCTTGTTTTCATAATCAATAATCTTCAATTTGCCAATCATATTGGGTTTGATATTTTCAAGGTTTGGCAAACTGGCTTCAATTCGAAAGGTTCGATTTAAAGGATCTATATACTTAGCAGCAAATTGAATACGAGTTGTTATATCAATGTTTAAATCAGGTAAAAAAACAATTACAGGGTCACCTGTATGGATTTTTTGAGAATATGATTCTGATACATCTGCTTTGATTTTTATTTTACTGAGGTTTACAACTCTAAACAAGGGCATTCCCGGCGCAACAGCTTGCCCAATTTTTACATCCAAACTTTCCACGGTTCCCGAAATAGGGGCTTTTATCGTATACATATCCATTTGTGCATTCAGGGTATTGAGACTTTTTTCTAGACCTTCTTTCTGGTTAAGTGCCGTTAAATACTGTATTTCAGTTCCCACACCTTTTTCCCACAATCGCTTTTGTTTTTCAAACAATGTAACCAAGAAATTGAGTTTTTGTTGAAGTTCAATCTTGCTCTGCTTCATGGTTGTATTGTCTAAATTTGCCAACACTTGACCAGCACTTACTCTTTGGCCAGGGACAACACCAATGAAAAGAATGGTCCCTGGTATTTTTGGGGTGGCGATTGTGCTTTCATTCGCGTCTACATTGCCTTCGATGAGGATATAGCTTTTGAACCCACCCTTTTTCATCGACACGCATTCAACCAATTTTCCTTTACCTTTGGGATTTGCAGCGGAATTTATTTCTTTTTCCAAAGCAATCGCCTCGGCCTCTAATACAGAAATTTCTTTTCTCAACGCTTCTAATTTGGTTTTCTTACCTTCGTTTGATTTATCGTTGTTTGATGCGCATGCACCCGCAATCAAGCCAGTGATGAATATTATTTTTAGTATATTGGGTTTCATTATTTGTTTTCTAGTTTAAAGTTTTTCCGCAGGCATTGCGGTAATCAATTTTCGCCAATACGAGATCATTAAGGGCATTCATATAATTGTTAAATGCTGATTGCAATTCTGTTTGGGCTTGTATTACTTCGAGCGTGCTTCCAACACCCTCTTTGTATTTTATCGTTGATTTGTCAAAAATTCTTTGGGCTAATGCCATATTTTCTTTTTGATTTACCACAATTTTTAGTGCTAATCCGTATGATTGTTTTGCATTGTTATAATCCAAAATTGCAAATCTGTCAAAGTTCTCCATTTCGTTTTTTGTCTTGTTCAGTTTTACATCAATTTCTTTGATTTTGGAACGGGTTAAGCCTCCTGCAAAAATTGGAAGTTTAACACTTGCACCATACAATGAGAAAGGAACCCAATTGTTGTTTTCTGGTAAATTCCCTTGAAAGAAATTGAAATCTGAACGGCTTGTATTTTTCTGGAATTGATAAAATGCTAAAAAGCTTGGCAATGCACTCGCCTTAAATCTTTTTTTATCCAAATTATTTAAGAGAATGCTTTGATCTAATAGTTTGTGTTCAATACGATTATTTGGGCTAAAGGCACCTAGGTTTGATTCTTCGACAAGCAATAATTCTTCGAGATTCTCTATACTATCTGTTAGTTCAATAAAGGACTCTACGGGCATGCCCATTTGAATTTTTAGGGCATTTTTTGAAATCTCGATTGAATTTTCAAGACGATCGCGTTGTAGACTTAAGTTATTTAAAGCCAATGTTAGACGATCAACATCTATGCTTTCTGCAAATCCTTCTTTGTATAATTCTACAATATCTTGTCTATTTTTTGCGAGCAATAGGATATTTGCATCGATTAAACGCAAATTTTTTTGGGTAGAAAGTGCTGTCAGATAAGATTTAGAAACCGCGAGATGCATGTCTGTTTGCGTTTTTAATTTCATCAGTTCGTTAAGTTTTAAAAAGGCTTTTGTTGCTTGTAAACCAACAAGGTATGTGCCGTCAAATAGGAGTTGACTGACGCTTAAGGAGGCCGAACTTTGATATTCTTGCTGAAATTGAAAAAACACAAATTCTTTTGCACCTGGGCTTTTATCGAACATGTTCTTGGACCAATTCCCTGGAATTTTTAAAAAATGCTGATAGTTTGCAGAAAGTGAAATTTGTGGTAAACCATAGGAGGCGGTTTGTTTGATGGTTTCTTTGGCAATGTCAATATCCAATTTCGCATTTTTGAAATTTGTATTGTGTTGATCAGCATAAAACAGGGCTTCATTTAATCCAATCCTAATGGGTGATTGTGCTGAAATAACAAAAACGGTGCACAAAAGTGAAGTAAGTAAATATGTCCTTTTCATTGTTCGGGGTTATAATTTTTCCAGTTAATTGAGTCTATTTCTATGATTCCTTGATCGGTAGCGATGGCCCTGAGATGATATTGCGTAACTTCCATAAAAATATCATTTTGGGAGATATCCAGATTGTTCAATGTCAAATTTTCAAACACACTAAAAGAGACCATTGCAAAAACATGGGCAATTACCTCAGCGTTTATTTGCTTGCGAAATAGTCCCAAGCGTTGGCCGCTGAAAATGTTTTCTTTAAGGTGATTTAATATATTTGTGCTTTGATGCGTCTCAAACAGCGCAAAACTGGCCGAATGGTATTTTTTGAGATCGTTTATCATCGCTGGATTCATTTTCCGCGGATTGTTAATCACATGCTTGGCAATTTTGTAAAATTGGTTAATCGGATTGTTTTCGCTTGTGATTATATGTAAAATGGATTTTTCATTTTCAAACACATGAGATTCAACGATACTATGAACCATGCTGTCTTTGTCTTTAAAATATTTATAGAGTGTTTTTTTTGATATCCCAAGTTCTTTAGACACATCATCCATGGAAATGCTTTTAATACCGAAACGGTTGAATAACCCTTCCGCTATAAGTGATATTTTTAAAGGAAGTTCCATAAAACGCAGCAAAGATAATGCAATTTGGAAACTAAGGAAACTATTTTTGTGTTATTGGTTTCCAAATTTTTTGAACAATCCGATAATCAATGCATATTTGTAGACCAAGGAAGCAAGTATTGGGGTCCTTGTAAATTCACCAATAGGTCTAATTCTTTTATTGATTGTCTGGACAAACCAGTGGTTTTAGCCAAAGTATTGAGTTTGGTATTTTGAAGTTCGTTGGATTCTAAAATTTGGCTTAAAAAATCCAATGATTTGGGTAATTCGACGACGCGATAATCTGTTATTTTTGATTTACGCGCAGCTGAAAGAATGGCCCTATCCAAACCACCATATCCATCAATTAAGTTTAAAGCCAATGCATCGTTGGCAGCATATACCCGACCTTCAGCCAAGGCAGCAACCCGTTCTTTACTCATCTTGCGTCCACTGGCAACTGTCCCAATAAAGTCATCGTAAATCATTACAATGCTTTTCTGCAAAAATGCCTGTTCTTCAGATCCAAATTTTCGATCCGGCCTCCATCCAGCAGAAAATTTACCCAATTCTACAGTTTCGTAATTCATTCCCATTTTTTTGCCAAACAAATCTTGTGTATTGGGAATTAGGGCAAAAACACCAATTGAACCTGTAATGGTATTGGGAAGTGCAAAAATACTATCGGCAACACAACCCATATAATATCCTCCGCTGGCGGAAACATTTCCAAAAGAAACAATTACGGGTTTTATTTTTTTACAAGCGATAATTTCATGGGCAATTTCATCGCTGGCATAGGCACTTCCACCCGGAGAATTAATTCGAATTACAATCGCTTTAATAGAGGGGTCATTCTTTGCTTCATCCAAAGTTGAAATAAAAGAGGTGCTGCCTATTTGTTCAAAAGGATTTTGTTTGCCTGGTAAAATTTCTCCTACAGCATAAATAACGGCAATTTTATTTTCACTATATTCATAAGGATCAGCGTCTTTGGCATACTTCGAAAATGGAAACCAATGTTCGCTACCCTGTTTAATAGAGCAGGTTTTTACCGCCAATGCTTTTGCTTCGCGCTCATATTCTAAGTTGTCAATTAATTTTAATCGCAACCCATCTGCTGGCATTTGCGCAGTGGCATTCATGGCCATCCACCAGACACTGTCGGGATTCAAATTTCTACTGGTGGCAATATTTCCAATTTGATATTTGTAAAGAGAAGAAATATATTGGTTAACCTGTAATCGGTTTTCTTCTGACAGTGCATTTTGGATGAAAGGCTCAACGGCACTTTTATATTTTCCGGCGCGAAAAACCTGAAAGTCGATGCCCATTTTATCAAACAATCCTTTATACATCACAAATTTTGCAGAAATCCCATCAAACTCTAACATACCGCGCGGATTTAAGATAACCTTGTTGCATGCAGAGGCAATGTAATAGCCAAGTTCAGAGTAAATACCACTATATGCTATCACCATTTTGCCTGTTTTTTGGAAATCGATAATTGCATTTCGAATTTCCTCAGCCGCTGCCATACCGCCTAAATAATTACCGCAATCCAAGTAAACGCCTTTTATTTTTGTGTCTCGACCAGCCAATTTGAAACCACTGGTTATTTCATTAAGCCCGATAGAAATTTCAGCATTGCTTGTAAGTAAAAAAAATTCATCTAGTGGGCTATTGGGATTTCTTTCAGCAACATCACCGCTTAAAACAAGTTTGAGCATGGTAGATTCTTCTGGCTCTTGCGAAGAATCTTTATCGAAAGAACCACCAATGCTTGAGATGAAAAAAATTAAAACCAGGGCGATGGTTATGATTCCAAGGGCAAAGCCACTCAGTAGGGTAAGGAAGTACTTAAAAAATGTTTTCATGGATTAATATACAAATTTAAGCGAAACTGTTAAGCGATAAAAATCATTCGTCAGATTTGAGGGTAAGAAAGATGAAGTTTTACAGGTTCAAAGTGTCTCCTTAAAATCTAGAGAAAGGGTAACAATCGATTTTGATTTGTGAACAGTGGATAAAGTTTTTTAAAAGCTAGCAAATAACCGAAGATTGATTCGGCGACCTGTAAGATAATCAGGTACCCCGTATCGATTATTTTGTAGGTCTTTAACCCAACTATAACCAATCACATTGTTGATGGCCAATATGTTGAAAATATCCAAACTTAACCATGCTTGGGTCAAACCCAATTTGTCGATCACGGTATTTTTTTTTGCGTCAAACAATTTGCTAAATCCAATATCTACCCTTCGATAGGGTGAAATTACATTGGGGGTATTGGAATAACGTGCATCGCCATCCAAGTAATAGGGTATGCCTGTTCCGATATTCAGACTGAGATTAACCCTTAAACTCGGATTGTTGGGCATCTGGTCTTGGAAAATAGCCCCCAAATTAAGCCGGCGATCTGTTGGTCTTCTTAAATAGTCTGAAGTTGTGGGCTTTCCAGTATTTGCGCTAACATACTCAATTTGTTCTTTGCTTTGCATAATTCCCAAAGTAAACCAGCTTTCTAGGCCTTTTGTAAACTCGCCATAAATGCGTTGGTCTATACCCCAGGCATATCCTTTGGCACTATTATTTCCATAATACCGAATGCGAATATTGTCAAATAAATAGGGGACAAGCGCATCGTAATGTTTGTAATACGCTTCGGCAGTATATTTAAATTTTCTACTTCCAGAAAAAAACAAACGCTCGAATCCGAGCAATGCATGCCAACTTTTTTGTGATAACAGATTTTCATTTACCCTGCCTTCAAAATTTCGCATTTCCCGATAAAATGAAGGCTGATGATATGAACCCAATGCAAACTTAAAAAGCAAGTCGGGTTTTTTTAATGAATCAATTCGTTGACGGGCATTAAAATTTTTATGGGGTTCCCAGCCAATGCTCATGCGGGGCATTGCAATAAATTCTTGGTTTAGAGAAGAATAGTTTACGCGAATACCTGAGGCAAGCCACAATTGTTGGCTTTTATTGAGACGCAAAAGGAAAGTCAAATAGGCTTTTCCTCGCCACGATGAAATGGTGTTGTTGGCGGAGGTATAATTGTCGAATAGAATACTGTCTTCCATTTTTCCGAAAGGGGCGATATTGTATTCTGCGCTATCATTGTAAAGCCATTCAAGAATTTTATCATTGATGGTTTCTCGGTTTACCCGGACTCCATATTGCCATGAAAATTTGTCAGTCGATTTACCCAGTTTTCCCAAATGCGCTAATTGGGTAATTCCAGATTCCATTTTATTGCGACCGTGGTCTATATAATATCCATAGCCCAATGTTTTTAATCGCTTTCCGTAGGTTTTTGAACCCAAATCTCGGTCGAGTTGATTGAGATAATAGGCACCCTCTACATCAAAAACTTCTTGCTCCTGGATGTTTGTGTGGTTGATCATCCATTTAAATTCGTTGGCTACGGAAGGTTTGTATCGCAGGGTAAATGAACCCAAAATATAGCGGTATTTCAAGGATTCTTGTCCATCCATTCCCACATCCAATTGATAGGCATTTTGTACGGTTCCAAAAGTAGTGGTTCTGCTGGTTGGATTGAGGGTGTAATTGTTGTGGGCAAAGTTTCCCAAGAAGTCTAAAGACAATTTTCGGTTAAATGAATACGTAATTAATGATTGAATATCGGTAAAACGCATCGAATAATTTCCTTGCACATTCAAGGATTGCGTGAGCAATGAATTGTTGAAATTTCGGATACCAATGAATCCCGACAAATTATTTTTCTTGCCAGACACCATTGCATTATTCATCATGGTTCCCAGAGAACAAGCGCCACGAAAAGAATCGGGTTGAAAGTATGAAACATCCAGAACCGAACTCATTTTATCGCCATATTGTGCTCCAAAACCTCCGGCACTAAATTTTATAGATTGAACTAGATCGGTATTGATAAAACTAAGTCCTTCTTGTTGGCCACTGCTGATGAGTTGGGGTCTCATAATTTCAATGTCATTTACGTAGATTAGATTTTCGTCGTAATTTCCACCCCGTACTGTGTATTGAGAAGAAAGTTCATTTCCGGAAGATGCCCCAATCAATGTTTTGACCAAGGACTCAATTCCACCTCCAATTGAGGGATTTAGCTGTATTTTCTTGGGCTTGAGTTCTTCTAAAAAAGGACCGCCCTGAGAAATGCCTATGCGCACCTCTCCAATTAAATCCAATCCCTCGCCAACCCATAGCAAATCAAATCCGGGCGAATCCTGCCATTTGTGGCCTGATATTTTTTCTCCCTTTTGGTAGGCAAAAATGACGTCGCCCGGAAACAATTTCTCGGATGTTATGAAATAACCCAAAGAGTCAGTTTTTCCAATTTGCGCATCATCTGATAGCCTGATATTTGCATCGATAGCGGGTTTCCCATTTTTGTTGAGCAACCTACCCCGAGACAATTGCTGAGAAAAAATAATGGTATGGTTTACCAAGACAAACAATACAAGCAGTAGATATTTTTTCACGCAATAATTAAACGCAATTGCAGGTATCTTATTGTGCAATTAATGTTAAATCAAGAATGGTTTGGCTTGGATTGGGCGATCCAAAAACAGTATTTCCAGCCACCAAAACATCAGCTCCTGCATCCAACAATGCCTTCGCATTGGACAATGATACACCCCCATCAATTTCAATAAGGGTGGATGTTTTTGCTTCTACAATCATTTTTTTCAATGCTTTAACTTTTGCATAAGTATGCTCTATGAATGATTGACCACCAAATCCAGGATTTACACTCATCACACACACCAAATCGCAGAGATTCAGAATTTCTCTCAACGATTCAACGGGAGTATGCGGATTAATGGCGACACCAGCTTTCATATTGTGGTTTCTGATATTGGACAGGCTGCGGTGTAAGTGCGTGCAAGCTTCGGCGTGGACGGTCAAAACATGGGCACCCGCATCGGCAAATGCCGCTGTATATCGGTCTGGATCAACAATCATCAAATGAACGTCGAGGGGCTTCGTAGCTTTTGACTGAAGGGTTTTCATTACTGGAAAGCCAAAAGAAATATTGGGCACAAACACGCCATCCATTACGTCCACATGAAACCAATGGGCCTGACTAAGATTAATCATCTCAATTTCTGCATTCAATTTACCGAAATCGGCAGAAAGTATAGAAGGGGCAATCATTCCAGACATACTGCGAAGTTACAACGAGAAATCGAAATCAGTTAAATTTACAAAGTAATTGTTTGGGGTGCCATTTTGTATTGGTCAAAACGGAATCGTCCGAAACAAAAATTCATGCTTTCAATGCTTGGTGGAGAAGAACGCATTCTCTCGCTTCGGCTACATCATGAACCCGCAATATATTGGCGCCCCGATCTAGGGCGGCCATGTGCAGGGCGGTACTTCCATTTAGTGCAGTTTCAGGACGGCCATTGATTGTTCTCCAGACCATTCCCTTGCGGGATATTCCCACCAAAATAGGTTTGTTGAATTGTTTAAATTTCTGCAATTGCTTTAACAATTCAAAATTTTGTTCGGTAGTTTTACCAAATCCAAATCCTGGATCAATCACCCAGTTTGCAAAATTTGCTTTTTTATATTCATTTTTTTTGTGGGTAAAGAACTCCAATATTTCTGCCAGTAAGTCTTGATATTGAGGATCATCTTGCATGGTTTCGGGAGTCCCTTTTTTATGCATGGCCACGTACGCAACTTGATTGTCATAAACAGTTCTAAACATTTTTGGATCATTGTCTGCAGCAGCAATGTCATTGATGATGTCAATACCCAAACCAATACAAGCGAGGGCTACGGAACTGTGATACGTATCGACGGAGAGCCAAATCTCAGGAAATGCTTTACGGATAATTTTTACAATGGGTGCAACGCGGTCTAATTCTTCACCAAAACCAATGCGATTACTGCCTGGGCGTGTACTTTGACCCCCAATGTCAATAATAGCGGCACCTTCCTCTATCATTTTGCCAACAATATCGAGTGCATGTTGAGACGATTGAACGCGACTTTCTTTCAAAAAAGAATCTGGTGTGCAATTGAGAATGCCCATAATCGCGGGCTGAAGAAGTGAAAGTTTTCTTTCTTTGGAGTGCAAAAACATAGATTATTTTATCACATTTTTTGGATTGCCAACCATCATTTCAGGTTTAACCCATTCATTAAATTGTGCTTCGCTGACCAGCCCTAAAGATAAGGCAGCGTCTTTTAACGTAATATTTTCTTTATGTGCTTTTTTGGCAATTTTTGCAGCATTTTCATACCCAATATGGGGATTCAAAGCGGTTACCAACATTAAACTTTGGTCGACCAAACGTTGTATATTGTTTAAGTTGGGAATAATTCCAACAGCACAATTATCATTGAAACTCAGACAAGCCTGGCCCAGTAGTCGTGCACTTTGAAGCATATTCACGGCAATAACCGGTTTAAAAACATTGAGCTCAAAATGACCTTGTGATGCAGCAAACGAAATGGCGACGTCATTGCCCAAAATTTGGGCACAAACCATGGTCAAGGCTTCGGATTGTGTAGGGTTTACTTTTCCTGGCATGATTGAACTTCCCGGCTCATTTTCTGGGATTGATAGTTCACCGATTCCACTTCGTGGCCCAGAGCTGAGCATACGAATGTCATTGGCAATTTTAAAACAACTCACAGCAGTGCGTTTAATTGCGCCGTGTAATTCCACCATCGCATCATGGGCGGAAAGGGCTTCAAATTTATTGGGTGCAGTAATAAATGGCAATCCTGTCTCCTTTGCAATGTATTGCGCTACCAATTCGGCATACCCTTTTGGGGTATTGAGACCAGTTCCAACAGCAGTTCCACCCAAAGCCAATTCTGCCACCGAAGGAAGTGAACGCTTGATGGCGTTTACTCCGTTTTCTAGTTGTTGAACATATGCACTGAACTCCTGACCCAATGTTAGAGGTGTTGCATCCATAAAATGCGTCCTGCCAATTTTTACTATGGCCTCAAATTCACGAGACTTGTGCTTTAAGGTAGTTTTAAGTGCCTGAATTCCTGGTAGGGTATAATCGATGACTTGTTTAAACACGGCAATACTCATTGCGGTAGGAAACGTATCATTGCTACTTTGGCTTTTGTTAACATCGTCATTGGGGTGAAGAGTTTTGATAGCATCATCCAAATTTCCCCCACCAAGCTGGTGTGCACGGTTGGCAATTACTTCGTTTACATTCATATTGCTTTGAGTGCCGCTACCTGTTTGCCAGATCACCAATGGAAATTCATTGTCTAGTTTTCCAGCAATAATTTCATCACATACCGTACAAATCAATGCACATTTATCGTCCGAAAGAACACCCAAATCCCGGTTGGTTTTGGCAGCACTCTTTTTTAATACCCCAAAAGCACGAAGTATTTCTATTGGCATACTGCCTGCCGTACCAATCTTAAAATTGGTTCTGCTTCGCTCTGTTTGGGCCCCCCACAAGGCATTGGCAGGAACTTGAACTTCGCCCATAGTGTCTATTTCTATTCGGTGTTGTGTCATAATACATACAAAGATAGAACCCCCATTATAGATTTGGTAAGATTACTTCTACAACCTAACGATCTTTATTCACAAGCCATATACCAAGATGATTAATTATTCAAGTGGGCTACTTTGGTATATTTGTATTCTGAGTATTTGTATTCTAAGTACTATTTTGGTTAATATGATTACACCAACAATATCTGAACCTGAAATTATCGCGTGGGGCAGTTTTAATTATTGCCAATCTCTGGCGCTGAGGTATGGGGTTTTAAGACGCCCATTGGGAATGTTTTTTGATTCAAATGGGTTTGATGCAGAGAAAAATGATATTCATATTGTGGTTAAATGTGGAGAATGGGTGGTTGGGTGCTTGATTTTGACGGATTATAGGGTTGGTTTTAAAATGAGACAGGTTGCCGTTCTTGATGATTGGCAAGGCAAGGGGGTGGGGAAAAAAATGGTGGCCTATGCAGAAAAAATCGCAATTGACTGTGGGAAAACAATGATGGTATTGCATGCCCGACAGTCGGCAATTCCGTTTTATTTGTCATTAAATTATCACATCGAGGGCGATGAATTCGAAGAGGTTGGGTTGCCGCACTATTCCATGTATAAATTGATGGGGCGCTAGAACACAGAATTAATCGATATTAAATACCCTTATCAATCTAATAACTATCTTTGCCAAAAAAATATAATGAATACATTTATTACAGTTGCCCAGTTTATTTTAGCACTTTCTATACTGGTAACACTCCATGAATTTGGGCATTTCTGGGCTGCACGCGCATTCGGAATTCGCGTTGAAAAATTTTATTTGTTTTTTGATGCCTGGGGATTCAAGTTTTTTAAGTTTAAAAGAGGGGATACAGAATATGGAATCGGTTGGCTTCCGTTGGGTGGATATGTTAAAATAGCAGGAATGATTGATGAAAGTTTAGACACCAATCAATTAAAATCGCCAGCGCAGCCCTGGGAGTTTCGAAGCAAACCTGCTTGGCAAAGATTGATTGTGATGGTTGGTGGTGTATTCGTAAACCTCATATTGGGCATTACAATTATGATAGTTCTCACATTTACCCAAGGTGAGCGGTACATCCCAAATTCTGCTATCAATGCCATGGGGGGTATTTATGCCAGTCCAGTTGCGCGTTCTGTGGGCTTTCAAGTCGGTGATAAAATTTCTGCCTTAAACAAAAAACCGGTTGATAATTTATTCTTGGATTTTTTTAATCCATCATTCTTGATGCAAGATAACAAAGAGGTTTCGATTGCGCGTTTGACAATTCCCCCCCCACATCTTCGGGGGAATGAGGTTGGTTTAACTGAAAACAGCAGTAAGAATGCAATTACCACAAACCCCACATCCATTATTGCATCATACCACGACACAATTTTACGCATGCCAAAAAATTTCGAGGCATTGCTGTCAAAAAAATCTGATTTGCCCTTTTTTGCTCCCAGACTTCGATTCAAGATTGGAAAAGTTGTTGGTGGGAGCAATGCTGACAAGGCCGGGCTGGAGCAAGGAGACGAAATTGTCACGATTGACAATGATTCTAATTTGTCTTTTTATGAATTCAAAGAGCTACTTCTAAACAAATCTGGACAGACTGTGAAACTTGGTACCAAGTCCTCAGATGGAAAGCAATCAAAAACCATGGCAAGTATCTATGACGATGGAACATTGGGATTTCAACCCGAGTTTTATGGTATAGAAAAGCTTGAAAAGAAGATTAACTACAGTCTTGGAGAATCTGTCAATCTGGGTGTGTCTCGTTCATTTGGCTTGATTTCAGCCAATGCCAAAGCACTCGGAAAGGTTGCCACTGGTAAAATGGATGCTTCAAAATCCTTGGCTGGCCCGGTTGGAATTGCCCAAATGTTTGGGAGTAAATGGGATTGGGTAAATTTTTGGACATTGACTGCCATGCTTAGCCTGGTATTGGCTTTCTTTAATATGTTGCCGATTCCTGCACTGGATGGGGGCCATTCTATGTTTTTGTTATACGAAATTATCAGCGGTAGACCCGTTTCTGAAAAGGTCTTGTATGTTGGACAAGTCATTGGAATTGTTCTTTTGCTTTCTCTTGTTGCATTTACTTTCTGGGTAGACATTGCCCGCGCTTTGGGGATTTAACATGAATAATCCTTTTGTATTTTTTGGTCTTGTTCCCAGCATTAACATCGATAGAAAAGTTCTTCGTCAAATTTTTTTAACAATTCAACGCAGCGCACATCCAAATATCATAGGGGTAGACTCAATTTCTGAGACCAAGGCATCAATGGCCAATGCGCATTATGAATCGCTCCGTACTGATGAAGGCCTTGTTGCGGCGTATATGCTAGCCATGGGTTTTGAAAACATCAATCAGAATGTATTACCAGAAGATTTTTTGATGGAAATGATGGATTTGAACGATGAAATTACGAAATTGGGAACAAATAAAGGGGCACCACAATTTGATTTTCAGCCTCCCCCTATACCAAAACCGATTCCAGAATTGCTGTTAATTGCAGCTGAAAAAGAGTCAGAAGAAGTATTAGATAGATTAAAATCGCAAGTAATACCCAACAGAATAGATCTCTTAGTGTGGTTTCAAAAACACAAATATCTCAGTCGTTTGCGCAAAAATTTTGAATGCATAGAGGAGATATAAAGTCGCCAATGTATTTTTACATCCAATAATGTCTGACAGAACGATTTTAAAATCACACGATGAAATTCGTTTAATATTCCAGAGGATGGCATATGAAATTGCCGAATCTTTTGCCGACGCAAGTGATTTGTATTTTGTTGCCATAAATACACGGGGCATGGCCATTGCTCTTGAATTAAACCGCGAGCTTGACCGAATATTGCCTGAATGTACAATTTCTTTGGGGAATGTACATGCATCCGATGATTTTCGGTGGGTGGGAGTTAAACCCAATATGCTTGATTTAACAACCCCTGTAATTATAGTTGATGATGTAATTCATTCTGGCAATACCACGATGCAGGTGTTGGTGGATTTGTACGAACATGGATTTGAAACAATCCGGACGGCATTTTTGGCCTTAAGAGAGCACCGAAATTATCCAATACATGCCAATTTTGTTGGAGTCTCAATTGCCACTACACTGCAAGAGCACGTTTCTTTTAACAACGATGACCCAAGCGACATGGTTTTGTTTTTAAGTTGATAGCAGTTTATTTATTGGATTTAAACTCTTTTCTTCTTATTTGGTTAAATTTGTATTGGTGAAAATATATAGTTTTATTTTCTTTGGATGCCTATTTTTTGCTTTTTCCCTGAAGGCAACGCACATTGTTGGTGGAGATGTGAAATATAAATATTTGGGAAACAACCAATATTCGATCCGTTACGATGTGTATTTTGATTGCCTCAATGGCAATCCCTCAGCGATTTCTTCTGATGGTACGGCCTATATTGGTGTTTTTAATGGCCGAACCCGAAATCTTGTGAGTGGATACCCCAAACTCATTTCCCGACAAGGTCCAAAACGGGTTGTCAAAACGAATTATAACTGTATTGTTGTCGCCCCTAACGCTTGTGTTGATCAATATTGGTATGAGATGACATTTTCTCTTCCTCCCATTACGGGTGGATATTATATTTCTTTTCAGCGTTGTTGTAGAAACGGGTCGATTTCTAATTTGATAGATCCAGGAGGTACAGGTGCCAACTACTGGATACAAATACCCGATTCTAGAATTTTGTCAAACAAAAAAGAAAATAATTCGGCATTTTTCAAAGAATTACCCCCCAATTTTTTGTGTACCAATACCCCGTTAAAATTTGATCACAGCGCCACAGACCCAGACGGAGATAGTCTTGAATATGAATTATACAGACCTTTTACAGGAGGCAATACCAGTAATCCAAGGCCCGATCAAGGTGCGAATGGAAATTTGCAAACCCCACCATTTTCTCAGATACTGTGGGGCACAGGATATGAAGATACCAATCAAATCAATGGAAATCCGTATTTAAAAATTGACAGCAAAACAGGATATTTAACCCTTACTCCAACAAAAATTGGCCAGTTTGTCGTGGGAATTCTGGTCAAGGAATACCGTGGCGGGGTTTTGATATCTATAACCCGACGAGATTATCAATTTAATGTGCAAAGTTGTGTAATTGATGTCGTGGCATCATATTTTGTTCCAACTTTTATTTGTGGGTTTAGTTATAAATTTCAAAATAGAAGTACCAGCGCACAAAGGTATCATTGGGATTTTGGAATTGATAGTGTAAAGAACGACACATCCAACATGGCCAGTCCCACGTTTACTTTTCCCCGTGCGGGTGTGTTTAAAGTGAAATTACTTGCCTATAAAAACAAGTGTGTGGACAGTTTTGTTGCCACGGTTATAGTGGTTGAAACCTTGAAGCCTAAATTGCCAGCCGATACCATTATTTGCCCAGGATTCAAGGTTACGCTCACTTCAAATATTATTGCAGAAGCCTATAAATGGAGTACAGGTGAAAAAACCAAGTCTATTGAAACTGGGGCTGAAGGTTGGGTTTATTTGGATGTATATTCAAAAATTTGTTTTTGGCGCGACTCAATGAAAATAGTGGTTGATAAAAACAAGGTAAGGGCCTATGGCGACACCGTTTTTTGCCATGACGAGAGATTTTCACATCCTATTGGAGCCGATCCGGGAATGAAAAAATACACCTGGTCTACTGGGGAAACTTCGCAAAAAATTATGGTTGACAAATCGTTTAAGTTTTACGTATTGGGTGAAACAAACAACGGCTGTTTTTCGAGAGATTCTGTAATTATTTCTCAATTTTCTCCTGTAAAGGTTGTCATAAATGACACCAGTGTTTGCCCGGGTATATCCGTTCGATTCGATTCAAAAAACCCAGCCCCTAAATTTTTCACCTCATGGAGTACTGGAGAAATAAATCAATACTGCGATATAAAAATTCCAGGCATATATTCCGTAAAAGTAACCATGGGGTTGTGCTCCAATCGCGATACATTTACGCTTTTGAATTACCCCAACGAATTCAAATTGGGTAAAGATTTACGCTTCTGCAATAAAATTGATACGCTATTGTCTATATCATTACCCAACGCCAAACGCATTATTTGGAACAATGAAAACAGTGGTATTTCTTACCGTTTGTTTCAGCCTGGAAAATTGGTTGTTTCATTATTAAATTCTAAAGATTGTCCCGAAAAAGATTCAATTAATGTTTTATTATTTCCCAACCCTTTGCTTGATTTGGGTGCAGACACCGCTTTGTGTTTGTCCGAAAAGCCTATATTGGATGCTGGACCTGGAATGAGTTCCTATATTTGGAATACAGGTTCAAACAAGCAGAAGATTATCGCTTACGATTCAGGACAGTATTGGGTTCGCGTGAAAGATTTTGAAGGTTGTGTTTCCTACGATACCCTAAATTTGATAAAAAGAAAAGATTTATTGCCCTCAACTATATTCATGCCCACAGCATTTACACCCAATGATGATGGGCGCAATGACCGCTATCCTTTGAATCAGTATCAGGTAAAAGGGTCGTTTTACAATGTTAAGCTTTTCAATCGTTGGGGTGAAAAAGTGGCAGACTACAATCATCCAGATTTAAATTGGGATGGCAATATCAATGGGAAGCCTGCACCCGAGGGGGTTTATGTTTTTATTGCCTATTGGATTGGCTGTGACAACGAGAAGCGCAGTATGCAGGGAAATTTCACCTTGTTGCGGTAGCTCGTTTAAATAGATTCTCTCAAAATAGCCTTCAATACGTGTTTCAATTTCATTATTTCGGTCCGTTTGGTGTTTTTTATATCTTAAATAAATAGTATATGTTCATTGAGACGAACTCACCCAGTTCAATCCCACAGGCAAATTAAGGTTTTAGTCTGCATGTAAAGGTTTTTTCATTAAAAGACTTGGTTTGTATTCTCTTTAATGGATTCAGCTCCCAATTTTTTATCTTAGTGGGTTGAAATCAGGCTGGTGTTGTGGCATAATTGATGTAATTTTACAAAAAATTCCCCATGCCTGCCCAACTCATAAAAAACGCCAGAATTGTGAGTGATTCCAAGGTTTTCTCGGGTGATTTGCTCATAGAAAATGGTCTGATTGCCCGTGTTGATCGAAGCATTTCAGATTCCCAAGGTGTTTCAGTAATTGAAGCTGATGGAAATTATTTACTACCGGGTATTATTGATGATCAAGTTCATTTTCGTGAACCGGGTTTTACCCATAAGGGGGATATTTATACCGAAAGTAGGGCTGCCTTGGCGGGTGGCGTAACTTCATTTATGGAGATGCCCAATGTATTTCCCCAAACCGTCACAAATGCTATTCTTGAGGAAAAATACAAGCTTGGATCTGTTAAATCGGCTGTTAACTATTCTTTTTACCTGGGCGCAACCAATAATAATGCTGAAGAAATCAAGTCTGTGAATCCAAGAACGGTGTGTGGAGTGAAGATTTTTATGGGGAGTAGCACAGGTGATATGCTCGTAGACAATCAAAAAGCATTAGCGTCTATATTCGATGTTTCGCCCATTCTAATCGCTACCCATTGTGAATCCGAAGAACGCGTAAAACAAAGGTTTGATGCCGCATTTGAATTGTTTTCTGGTCAAATCCCGGCCAACCAACATCCAATCATTCGAGATGCGCAAGCCTGTATAATGTCATCTTCATCCGCAATTGAATTGGCAAAAAAATACGATTCTCGTTTGCATATCTTGCACATTAGCTCTGAAATAGAAACCCATTTGTTTAGGAACGACATACCCCTCAAGGACAAGCGGATTACGGCAGAGGTATGCGTCCATTATTTGCATTTTACCGACAATGATTACGCCCGTTTGGGAAATTTGATTAAATGTAATCCAGCAATTAAGACCTTAGAAGACCAAAAAGGGCTTTGGAAAGCACTGTTAGACAATCGCCTTGATATTATTGCAACTGACCATGCACCCCACACTCTTGTTGAGAAGCAAAAACTGTATACCCAAAGTCCATCTGGCCTTCCACTGGTTCAACACTCATTGAGTTTAATGATGGATTATGTTGTTTCCGGTGCCATGCAAATCGAAACCTTGGTGGAAAAAATGTGTCACAACCCAGCAATCTGCTTCCAAGTTGAAAAAAGAGGCTTTATTCGTGAAGGTTTTGCCGCTGATTTGGTTCTTTTGGGAAAAAATTCTACAGCGGTTTCCAGGGATACACTGCTACAAAAATGTGCTTGGTCGCCCTTTGAAAATCATGTTTTTGCTTATACCCCTCAAAAAGTGTGGGTTAATGGGATATTGGGTTGGAATGGAGTTTTAACGGGTCAATACAATCCCCAACGACTTGTATTCGACCGTAAAAGCTAACGAATCGATTCAGCAGTGCGGTTATTTCTAGTATTTAAAGATTCATTGTCAAATTCCTAAACAACCCAGAATCTAAGGTAAGTCAATTGCCCCTGATTGTTGGATTTCCCAGATGGTTGTGAAAATTGCTGTAATAAATTACAGTATCGTGTCAATGAATTACTTTGACTTGTCTACACAAATTACATCATTCGGATTCGCTTGATAAAAAATGCGTTTAACAGTTTCTCCAAAGGTTCAGATACATCTGAAAGACAATAATCTATACCCAGTTGAAGGCAATGTTCTTCAATCTCTTTTTGCTGAGACAACACTTGTTTTTGATAGAAGCCTTGAATTTCATCGGGCTGCAATTTTATAGTTTCTTGGGTCTCAAGATCAATAAATTTCAGGGGTCTATTTCCCAAGTCTAAAGACAATTCATGCACTTGGTGTGAAATATGAAACAATACAATTTCACATTTATGAAATCGCAATTGCGCCAATGTTTTCCAAAACAATGCTTCGGATTCATGTTCTGAAGGATGCCAGATTAAATCCGTAAATACAAGAACCAAACTCCTGCGACTTACTTGAATTGCAACTTCTTCAAGGCTGAAATAGGTCTCAGGAACAGGAATTGACTTGCTTTCCCAAAGGGGTAGCAAATTGACAATGGCTTGTTGGCAGTGGGAGGGAGTGCTTTTGATTGGGCTTCGATGGTGAAACCCTTTTTCGTTGTAAAAACCCAACGCAAAGCTATCCTTTTGTTTTTGTAAAATAGAGGCAATAACGGCAGCTGCCAAGGCAGAGAATTTCAATTTCAATTCACCGATACTTGGATAGCGCATACTATTGGAAGTATCAATCCAAATTTGGGCTTTTAAATTCGTTTCTTCATTAAATTGTTTGGTATATTTCTTATCGGTTCTAGCCAAAAGTTTCCAATCCAAGTGTTTGCTACTTTCACCTGGATTGTAAGGCCGATGCTCGGCAAATTCTACCGAAAAACCCCGAAAAGGACTTCTGTGTAATCCAGCCATAAATCCTTCTTTGGCTTTGTTGGCCAATAGTTGAAAATTGGCAAAGAATTGAACTTCCTCTAACAACATTGATGAACGAGGTTTAGATTGTAGACAATCTTTTGAACGAGATTACTTTATAACTGTGCCTCAATTTTTGAGGCAATGGTTTGTTTTGAAACTGCGCCTACAATTTTATCTACAAGTTGGCCGTTTTTAAATACTAACAGCGTGGGGATACTCCGAACACTATAATTTGAAGAGATCTCTGGATTTTCATCCACGTTTAATTTTCCGACGACAGCTTTTCCATCATAATCTTTGGCCAATTCATCAACAATGGGCCCAATCATCCGGCAAGGACCGCACCACTCAGCCCAAAAATCAACCAGGACCGGTTTGTCTGATTGCAATACGATTTCATTAAAGTTGCTGCTTGTAAATTTTTCTGACATTTTTGTGAATATTTATTCTGCAAAATTACTAAAATTAGTCGGGTTGAAAGAAAATTTATTTTTGTCTCAGTACACCAATACCAAACAGAGCATAGTCAAAATAAACTGGGTCTTGAGGATATATTTTTTTTAAATAATTTGTCAATTCAACACAAGCTTTCCAATCGGCAGTGGCTCTGGCAAGTATACCCAACTCCAATGCAACTCTTTGAACATGAAGGTCTAGCGGACACATAAGGTGCTCTGGCCCTATTCGATTCCATATGCCAAAATCTACAGGTGAATTTTTTCTGATCATCCAGCGCAAATACAGGTTTAGCCTTTTGCATGCACTGTTTTTTTTAGGAGACGAAATATGCTTTTCGGTTCTTCGTGGGTGGGGAGAATTGGCAAATTTATCTGAAAAATGCGCCAACGCGTAGTAGACAAAATCAGATTTTTCCAGAACAACAGAATCAGAAAAAAAAGCAGTTTCCAGCGATTTGTGTTCGATATAATGCGATTGAAAAAATTGAATCAATGATATTACGTCAATATGGGTAAGGGTGCGGTGTTTAAATGTATTCAATCTTGCCAAATCAGATGCAGTATGGTTAATGATAAAATCGTGGGGTGCATTATCGAATAACTGCATTAGTTCTCGGGATTTATTAATAATTGTTTTTCGCTGTCCCCACGCCATAATGGCTGTAAAAAAACCCGAAATTTCTACGTCTTCTTTTCGAGAATATTGTCGGGGAATTTGAACAGGATCATCCTTTGCAAATTGGTTTTGTTCAACTTCTTTCGCCCAATAAAAAAGCAATTCTGATATTTCGCTTTCGATCATCTTTAGACCAATGCAAACGCGCGTTCCAAATCGGCAATCAAATCATCGACATGTTCGATGCCAACGCTGAGGCGAATTAAACTATCTTTTAATCCATTGGATTCTCGTTCTGTTTTCGGAATACTAGCATGTGTCATACTTGCAGGGTGACCGATTAAACTTTCTACACCTCCTAAACTTTCAGCCAAGGCGAATAATTTGGTTGCACTCAGAAAAATCAAGGCTTTTTCTATTGCATCATCTTTAAGCGTAAAAGAGATCATACCTCCAAAATCCCGCATTTGTTTTTTTGCAACAGCGTGGTTGGGATGGGTTTCGAATCCCGGCCAATAAACCTCCCCAACTTTGGAATGGTTTTTTAGCCAATGGGCAATTTTAGAACCATTTTCACAATGTCTTTGCATTCGAATATGAAGGGTTTTAATGCCCCGTAGTGTAAGAAAACAATCCATGGGACCCGGAGTTGCCCCACAGGCATTTTGTATGAAAGACAATTGTTCCCATAGCCTTGGGTCGGATGTACACAAAACACCCATAACAACATCGCTGTGACCGTTTATATACTTTGTTGCTGAATGCATTACGATATCTGCGCCCATTTTTGCGGGATTCTGCAAATAGGGAGAAGCAAATGTATTATCGACCACCGCAATGCATTGATTTTCGTGGGCAATGGAAACCATACCTTGAATGTCGATGATACGCAAAAGCGGGTTGGTGGGCGTTTCAACCCAAATCATTTTTGTTTTTTTGGTAATTGCCGCCCTAACGATAGACTCATCGGACATGTCAACAAAGGAGAACTTAATGCCAAAGGGTTCAAAAATTTTGGTAAATATGCGGTATGTACCTCCGTATAAGTCATTGGTTGAAACCACTTCATCGCCAGGAGCAAGTAGTTTTATACAGGCGTCAATTGCCGCCATTCCAGTACTAAAACACAATCCAAAAGTTGTAAATTCTATTGCTGCCAGGTTTTGTTGAAGGGCATGGCGTGTTGGATTTTGTGTACGACCATATTCATATCCTTTGTGATCTCCCGGAGCCGATTGGACGTAAGTGCTGGTTTGGTAGATTGGAGTCATGATAGCACCTGTGCTTGGGTCGGGTTCGATCCCTGCATGTAGGGCAAGCGTTTCAATATTTTTGGACTGCATGGTTAGGAGTTAATCAATAAGGATTCAATAATACGGGGGAAATGCTCAAATTCTAAAAGAGATATTTTTTTTGCAAGCGATGCTGGGGTTTCACCAGAATCTACAGTGCAAGTGGCCTGAAATATTTGTTTTCCTTCATCGTAGTATTCGTTTACCCAATGAATGGTTATTCCCGATTCAGTTTCTTTTTTACGAATTATTTCCTCATGAATGTGACGTCCATACATTCCTTTGCCTCCGTATTTTGGAAGCAGCGCAGGATGAATGTTGATCGTGGGATATTTGTGAAGTATTCGGGAGGGAAACTTCCAAAGAAAACCTGCCAAAACAATTAGATCGGGCCTATAGGCATCGATAATTCCGTCAATACGATCACCAGTTTCCCATTCATTTTTGTTAAAAACCACAGCAGGGATACCCAATTTTTTTGCGCGTTCCAAAACACCTGCATTATGGTTATTGGTTAAAATCGCTACTACATTAACAATACTGTCTTTGAAATAATGGGCTATATTTTCTGCATTGGATCCATTATGAGAGGCAAATACTATGAGATTCATATAGTTGTTTCGATCGATTTTTCTAGTGGGTAGATTGTTAAACCAATCAAATGACAATCAATATATAACCAAAATATGACGATAGATGAAGTAAAATTATTTCTTTTTGGTAATCAGACGTTGACCAATTTGTAATTTATCAGAACGAAGATGGTTATATGCTTTTAATTGGCCCACACTTACGCCATACATCCGAGCAATAGCACCCAGGTTTTGGCCTTTTTTGACGGTATGAATAGACCTGTGGCCTTTTGGATGCGAATGTTTAGAGCCATGAACAGTGGTTTTAGGATACGAATAAGGAGATCTGTAATTGCCAGGGTTTGGGATGTCTGTAAAATGAGAATGGACATTGGCACTGTCAAATTCATCAATAAATTTCATACTTGAAGGGTAGGGCATCAGAATAATGTTGTTGTTTGCCAGGCCGGTATTTTTATTCAAGAGTTCTTGGTTTAGAGCAAGTAAATCGTACTGGCTACCCAAGTATTCAGAAACTTTCCCAAGATGCAGTGTTGAATCAATTTTGGTGGGCGCCAAGATGGTAGTTTGTTTGTTGAAGAATTCATTATTTCCTTTTTCTGTAAAATTCAGGACATACGCAACGGCTATAAATTTGGGGACATAGTTTTGTGTTTCTTTTGGTAAAAAGGGCAAAATCTCCCAGAAATCTGTTTTTCCACCCGAGCGTTTGATGGCTTTTTGAACATTGCCTGGACCACAGTTATAGGATGCAATACTTAAGAGCCAGTTATTGAAAATAGATTGTGAGTTGGTAAAATATTCGCAGGCTTTTTGGGTACTAGAAAGTATACTTTTTCGGTCGTCACAGGGAAATCCAATGCGCATTCCCATTAGTTTTCCAGTATTGGGCATAAATTGCCACAAGCCGGTAGCACCACACCAAGAAACAGCACTGGGGTTTAAATTTGATTCAATAACAGAAATGTATTTAAGTTCTGTTGGCAGTCCATTTTTGTCGAGAATAGATTCAAAAATTGGGAAATACAATTTCATGCGTTCGTGAATTTGATTGAAATATGCATTGCCATAACCCATAAAGTATCGGATATGTTGTTCGACCAAGCGATTGTATTCGAAAGGAATAGTGCTGCCCAACTGCTTCATTTTGTCTTCGAACTCTTTGGTATTTTCGTATTTGAGATCTTTAAAAGATACGGGTGAATGTGATGGAATTGTGCTTAAGAGTATCTGTGTGAGGCTATCAATACGACGGATATTGTTTGTGCCATAGGGATTTAATGGAGCCTGTGAAAAAGCATTGCCTATTGTAGCAATCACAATTAAAAAAGATATATGATATTTGTTTGCCAACATTTTCAAAAATAGTAAAGACACAATTTCTAACCTATTGTACAAAGACTAAGCCACGATTTTGACTATCGAACAATTGTGTATATTTGTGTAAAACTAGGTTGTTGTTTCAGGTGAAGCCCAATCTTTGTTAGGAATTACTAAATACTATACACACCGTGGCTTTGTCAAAAGAAATTGAATCTCAAGAAACTGAATCTCAAACCTTGACACAGGCTGTGGGGATTAAAAAAAATTCTGGTTCTCTTAGTATTGGAATACCCAAAGAAGTGACTTTTCAAGAAAACAGGGTTCCATTATCTCCATTTGCAGTTGCCTATTTTGTTTCAAATGGACACAAAATAGTTTTAGAGTCCAATGCGGGATTAAAGGCAAATTTTAGTGATATGCAATACAGCGAAGCGGGTGCAAGCATCGTTTCAAACAACAAAGAAGTTTACGCGTGTGATACTATTTTAAAGATTGATCCACCCACGCTCTCTGAGGTGGAGTTAATGAAGCCCGGCCAATTGCTTATTTCTGCATTGCAAATCAATCAGTTGGATTCGGTTTTATTGCGAAAGTTGATGGATAAAAAAATCAATGCCATTGCGTATGAATTTTTGGAAGATGACGCCGGAACCAGACCAATTATTCGCGCAATGAGTGAGATTGCTGGAACCGCCAGCGTATTAATTGCTTCAGAATACCTCAATAATTTTCATTCGGGCAAAGGAGAACTTTTGGGGGGGGTTGCGGGTGTTCCTCCAACCCAAGTTGTAATCATAGGAGCAGGTGCCGTTGCAGAATTTGCGGCGAAAGCAGCGTTGGGATTGGGCGCGAATGTTAAAGTATTTGACAACAATATGTATCGTTTACGACGCATTCAGAAATCATTCGGATTTCATTTATACACCAGCACCATTCAACCCATGGTATTAAAAAAGGCAATCCTTAGTGCTGATGTTGTGATTGGTGCTTTGTCGGGCAAAACTGTCAGAAGCCCCATTGTGGTGAGCGAAGATATGGTCTTGGGAATGCGCACAAATAGTGTTCTTATAGATGTTGCAATTGATAGCGGCGGCAATTTTGAAACCAGTGAGTTGACAAATCATGAAAAACCAGTGTTTAAAAAACATGGTGTGTTTCATTATTGTGTTCCCAATATAGCATCCAGGGTGAGTAGGACAGCCAGTTATGCTCTCAGCAATGTATTTACACCCATTCTGACTGAAATGGCTGAAATAAACGGATACGGAGAATTTTTGCGTTTGAAATCGGGTATTCGAAAAGGCACATATTTGTATCGAGGAAATTTATGCAACAAAAACTTGGCCGACAAGTTTGGTATTAAGTGCCATGATATCGACCTATTGGTTGGTTTGTTTATGTAAATCAGACACTACAATTGGTGATGAACAGTATTCGAATCCAAGTCTTTAAAATGAGTATCAACCCGACTGGCATGGGTATCTGTGATGATTATTTGGCCATAACCTGAATCGCTGATAAGAGATATAAGTCGTTGGGCTCGATGAATATCAATTTTTTCAAATATGTCGTCTAGCAAGAGAATGGGGTTTTTTTGGGTAAGTAACTGAAAAAATTGGTATTGCGCCAATTTTAAGGCGATGATAAAACTTTTTATTTGACCTTGAGAACCATATTTTTTGAGTGAGTAATGATCCAATTCAAAAACCAAGTCATCTTTATGGATTCCGGTAGAACTTCGTTGGGCAGCAATATCGCCACGGTGTGAATTGTGCAATAACGCTTCAAAGTCATCATTGTTTAATTGGCTTTCAAAAGAAATAACGGGGTTTTCATTGCTTTGGCTTAGAAAATTATAAACTGGGGTAAAAAATTGCATGAGTTTGTCTACAAATAATTTTCTCTGGTGGTAAATAAAATTCCCTGCAGGAATCAATTTGGCATCGAAACTATCCAATAAATCTGGGTCTACGGAATTTCCTTGCAGCCCTTTTAATAGGGCATTTCTATGATCGAGTGTCTTTTTGTAAATACTTAAATTGTGAAGATAACTCTTATCAATTTGGCAGAGGGTTAAATCGATAAATTTTCTTCGTTCTTCCGAACCTCCCAACACCAATTCGATATCATAAGGGGTTATAAAAACAGTTTGAATCAGTCCTATATGGTCTATCAATCGTTTATAGGGCTTATTATTTTTTTTGAGGGTTTTTTTTCCTGTTTCAAACTGAACCAAAATCTCAGTTGCTGGGTCATTTTCAAAAACACCCTTGATTGAGAAAAATTCTTTGTTGTGTTGAATAATTTGACTGTCAACGCCATTAAAGTAACTCTTTGCATTGGCCAAATAATGAACTGCATCTAAAATATTTGTTTTCCCAATGCCATTAGCCCCAGTTATGGTATTTATTCCATCACAATAATTGAGTGAAAGTTCGGAGTGGTTTTTGAAATTAAACAGTTGAAGCCGCGACAAATACACAATACAAATTTACGCCAATTGAAATCAGTAGTGAAACAATTCGTGCTTGCAGAGTTTTGCCGAATTGTCCACATTAATCGGAGGTTTTTGGATTTATTTTACCTTTGTTTAGATTTATTATGCCAACCTTTTCTCACCTCCACGTCCATACACAATATTCTTTGCTCGACGGGGCGGCAAGCATAAAAAGTCTGGTAAAAAAAGCCAAAGCAGATGGTATGCCAGCGATGGCCATTACCGACCATGGCAATATGTTTGGCGCCTTTGAGTTTTACCGAGCTGTTACAGACGAAGGGATGTTGCCGATTATAGGTTGTGAATTTTATGTGGTTGAAGACCGGTTTCAGAAATCATTTACTTTACTTAACAAAGACAAACGCTACCATCAACTTTTATTGGCTAAAAACCAGAAGGGGTATTCCAATCTCAGCAAATTGTGTTCTTTGGGTTATTTAGAAGGGATGTACAGTAAATATCCACGGGTTGATTGTGCCCTGATAGAGCAGTATAGTGAGGGGCTCATTGCAACAACTTGTTGCATTGGCGCGCAAGTTCCACAAACTATTCTCAGCAAAGGAGAAGAAGAAGCAGAAAAGGTTTTTAAACAATGGCACAGAATATTCGGCGATGATTTTTACATAGAATTGCAGCGTCACAACATTCAAAATATAAATGGAACCGGAATCTCCCAAGAAGACATAAACCAAATTCTGATTAAATGGGGTAAAAAATACGATGTGCCCATCATCGCTACCAATGATTCTCATTACATTGATAAAAAAGATGCAAATGCCCACGATATTTTATTGTGCATCAATACGGGCGAATTTCAATCAACCCCTAAAGCTACAAATGAGGAAAGTGGAAGGGGTTTTCGATGGGCTTTTGCAAACGATGAATTTTATTTTAAAACACAGGCCGAAATGGGTAAACTCTTTGAGGACCTACCCGAAGCAATCGACAATACCAATCGTCTAATTTCTACGATTGTCCCGCCCAAATTGACCCGTGACATTGTTCTGCCCAATTATGTTTTGCCAAGCGGATTCGATGACCAAAATGTATACCTAAAACACATTGCGTATGATGGATGTAAAAAGCGCTATGGTGGCGTTGTTCCTGAGTATATAAAAGAACGCCTAGACTTTGAACTTTCAGTCATTACAGAAAGTAAATTTGCGGGGTATTTTTTAATTGTTCAAGACGTTACTGCCGCTGCAAGGGAAATGAATGTTTGGGTGGGCCCAGGAAGGGGTTCTGCTGCTGGAAGTCTGGTTGCATATTGTGTGGGTATCACCAACGTTGACCCTGTCAAATACGACCTGCTTTTTGAAAGGTTTCTGAATCTGGAACGATTGAGTATGCCCGATGTGGATATTGATTTTGATGATTTGGGCAGGGATAAGGTGATTCAATACGTCGCCCAAAAATACGGTGAACGAAGAATTGCCCAAATTATCACTTACGGGACGATGGCTGCAAAAAGCGCCATACGCGATGTTGGAAGGGTCTTGCAATATCCTTCGCCCTTAACCGACCAATTGTCGAAATTGGTCGTTGGGAACCTAAATCTTCAGGTAATGCTCCATGCAAATCCAGATGAATTGGCAAAAGATGAAACAAGAAATCTAAAATTTGATGAAATTGAGAATATACGCGAGCTGCAGTTTATTTATAACGGAAATGATGAGGCGTCTAAAGTATTGCATGACGCCGAAAAATTGGAAGGGAGTATCCGCAATACGGGGGTTCACGCATGTGGAATTATCATTGCACCTCAGGACATAGATGAGATTGTTCCTGTTGCGCTCTCAAAGGAGTCTAAGTGGATTCAAGTTCAATATGATGTAAATCAGATTGAAAAAGCGGGCTTACTAAAAATGGATTTTTTGGGTCTTAGTACGCTCACTATCATGAAGGATACCCTAAAACTTATTCAGGAAACGGAGGGGATAAAAATGGATATTAATGCCATTCCGCTCGATGACTTCAAAACATACGAACTTTTTCAACGGGGAGAAACCAATGGTATTTTTCAATTTGAAAGTCCGGGAATGCAAAAATATTTGCGTGAGTTAAAACCCACCCAGTTTACTGATTTAATAGCTATGAATGCACTTTTTAGACCAGGGCCACTCAAATACATACCTGATTTCATCGATCGTAAACACGGTAGAAAGCCTGTTGAGTTTGATTTGCCCGAGATGCAGGAGTACTTAAAAGAGAGTTATGGGATTACCATTTACCAGGAACAAGTAATGTTGTTGAGCCAAAAATTGGCAGGATTCTCAAAGGGAAAGGCCGATGAATTGCGGAAAGCTATGGGCAAAAAGAATAAAAGTATCATTAATGAACTCAAAAGTGATTTCATGGCGGGTGCATTGGAAAACGGATATGCTGAGAATATTTTACAGAAGATATACAGTGACTGGGAAGAATTTGCCCAATATGCATTCAATAAATCTCATGCGACTTGTTATGCAGTTATCGCCTTTCAAACAGCTTTCCTAAAAGCCAATTACCCTGCACAATACATGGCTTCCGTGTTAAAAAGTAATATGGGTGATATAAAAAAAATTACGTTTTATATGGAAGAATGTCATCGCCAAGGCATTAAGGTCCTGGGTCCTGATCTTAATGAAAGCAACAATGTATTCACTGTTAATCAACAAGGACAGATACGTTTTGGGTTAAGTGCGGTGAAAGGAGTAGGTGATTCTGCGGTTGAGGAGGTTCTCCAGGAGCGATTAAAAAACGGGTCGTTCAAGAGTTTGTTTGACTTATATACGAGGGTCAATCCAAGGGCTTTGACCAGAAAAACAGTAGAATACATGGCAAAAGCAGGTGTGTTTGATTTTGACAATCGATATCATCGTGCCCAGTATATTAAGGAGGATGCAAGTGGCGTCAATGGAATAGAGTTGGCATTGCGATATGGCACCCGTATTCAGCAAGAAAAATTTAGTGGACAAATGGGATTGTTTGGTGGGGGTGCTAATTTAGACAATATCGAACCCAAATTGCCCGCTGTAGAAAAAATGACACTTCTTGATGAGTTGAAAGAAGAGGAAGAATTGGTGGGTGTTTTCTTGAGTAAACATCCTCTAGATGACTTTAAGTTTATCTTTAAAAGTATTGTAAATCAGACTATTAAGGATCTTAAAGAAAGTGTAGAAAATAAAGTGCCCAATGTGTTTCAAGTAATGGGAATCGTAACACATGCGAAAGAATTGATGAGTCAGGCGGGGAGTCCTTATGGGAAATTTACCCTTATGGATTATTCGGGATCAATGGAAATGGGATTGTATAAGTTAGATTTTTTACAGAATAAACAATTGATGACCAAAAATTACATTTTGGTTATTCAAGGACAAACGGATTACAATCGTGTAAAAGATGAAATGCGCATCATTACCCATGCAATTTATTTGTGTGCTGACATAAGTGTAAATAGTATTTATCGATCAGTTCAAATAAAAATGACACCCAACGATTTGGTTTTGGGGAAACAAGAGACAGTGTTTCAGGCACTGAAACAATTTCCTGGAAAATGCCCCTTGTATTTTAATTTTAATGATGTAGAGGAGAAGATGGAGGTTACTATGATTTCTGTCAATGGAATAAATTACAACGCCGAAGTTAAAGAGATGTTGGACGAAATGGAAGTAGATTTTTCATTTCAATTGAATGATCGATGGATACCCATAAGAAAAGATGAAAATCGCCGGTTTTACAATAGCCAGAAACATAATTAGGGCAGATTATCCTTTAAAGGAGGCCCTGCTATCCGTTTTGCCGATGGTTGATGAACTTGTTATTGCTGTTGGTAATAGTAGCGATGGAACCAGAGAATATATTGAATCGCTCAATGAACCGAAAATTCGCATTATAGATACCATTTGGGATGACAATAAACGCAGAGGAGGTTCGGTTTTGGCTGATGAAACGAATAAAGCAAAATTGCAGGTTTCCAATGATGCAGATTGGTTGTTTTATATTCAAGCCGATGAGTGTCTTCATGAACAATTTTATCCGGTTGTAAGGGCCTCCATGGAAAAGCATTTGGACAATGAAAAAGTTGAAGGATTGCTGTTTAACTTTCAACATTTTTATGGAAATTATGGCATGGTTGGAGATTCACGTCGCTGGTATCGAAATGAGATCAGGATTATTCGAAATAGAAAAAATATTTGCAGTTGGAAAGATGCACAGGGGTTCAGAACTACAGAAGGTAAAAAACTCAATGTTGCACATTCAGGGGCAACGATGTATCATTATGGGTGGGTTAAACACCCTTCCTTTCAACAACAAAAACAATCGCAATTTCACCGACTTTGGCATAATGACGCATACATGAAAAAGAATATTAAGCCCACGGAAGCATTTGATTATTCAAACATTGATTCACTAGAGCATTTTACAGGAACTCACCCCGCTGTAATGAATTCCAGAATTTCGAGTATTGACTGGACGTTTGAAATGGATCCAACCCGCAAGAATTTCGGTTTAAAGGCACATTTTCTTTATTGGGTTGAGAAAAAATTTGGATGGAGATTGGGGGAGTATAAGAATTACAAACTTATTCAATGAATTACAAACGGGTAATTATTATTGGTGCTGGGGCCTCGGGTTATTTTTCGGCCATTCGAATAAAAGAATTAAATCCGGCAATTGAAGTTGTGTTGTTAGAAAAAACAGCAAAAACACTGGCAAAATTAAGAATTAGTGGCGGTGGTCGTTGCAATGTGACTCATGACTGTAGAAGCAATTCGATTCTGTTAACCCAGTACCCGCGTGGGCGTTCTTTTCTGAAAAAAGTATTCAAGCGATTCTCAGTATCTCATACAATCGATTGGTTTTTGGCAAATGGTGTTGCGCTGAAAACCGAGGAGGATGGACGTATGTTCCCCACTACAAATTCATCTGAAACAGTTGCAGAGGCATTGGAATTTCGGGCTCGAAAACTGGGTGTGGTTTTGCGTCTTTTGTCTTCGGTAGTAACCATTATCCCTTTGTCCAAAGATGGATTTTATGCGTGGCAAGTGAATTGTAATCGTGGCACTAACGAAATGGCAAATGCAGTTGTTTTGGCTATTGGGGGCTTCCCAAAAGAAGCACAATACAATATGATTAAACAATTGAATATTAATATAATAAAACCTGTTCCTTCATTGTTTACTTTCAATATTTCAGATGAATATTTACATGAAATGCACGGACTTTCTGTAATTGACGCCAGGATAAAACTACAGGGATTTGATGAAACTTATAACGGCCCATTATTAATAACACACTGGGGAATCAGTGGGCCAGCAGTATTGAAAACGAGTGCTTGGGGCGCTCGATGGATGAATGAAAAGCATTATACAACCACGGTATTTGTTTCTTGGCTCAACAAAACAGAAGATGAGATGCGAACGTTTTTGCAAAATGCCATCATTCTTAACACAAAAAAAATGCTTGTGAACCTTTATCTTGAGGGAATACCCAGAAGATTATGGGAATTTATTATTTTTCGCGCTGGGGTGTTGGGTAGCAAAATATCGTGTGAATTGAGCAAATATGAATTTAATAAAATTATAGAAAATTTGCTGCGAATGCCTTTTGAAATTGAAGGAAAGACTTCTTTTAAAGAAGAGTTTGTTACTGCTGGTGGTATTGACTTGGCTGAAATCAATCCCGAAACGATGGAAATCAGAAAACACCCTGGATTGTTTGCGACTGGTGAGATACTCGATATAGATGGAATCACGGGGGGGTATAATTTTCAAGCAGCTTGGTCCACGGCGGCGATTGTTTCTGAATCTATTGCAAAAATCAATGACAGGGCGTAGAGAAGTAATCGACACATCATTTTTTCAATTTGTATTTGCTGCGATTGTTGTCGGAAATTTCACAGGCTCAAGTAAACTTCAATAAAATATGCTCTTTTGAGCCATACGGGCGTCCCCAAAAACTTTTAGTCTTCTTCGTGGTTGAACTTATAACCCAGTCCACGATGGCTTAAAAAATATTGAGGTCGCTTGATGTCTTTTTCAAAATATTTACGAAAAGATAGTATGAAATTGTCTATGGTTCTCGTGTTGGGGAAAGCCACATACCCCCACACAGTTTTCAAGATATCTTCTCGGGTCACAACCTGGTTTTTTCTTTCAATAAGCAATCGAAGCAGCTGGGCTTCTTTTTTGGTGAGCTTGAATTCTCCATTGACCCCTTTGGCTATATAACTATTAAAATCAATAAAATTTTGTCCAAAAGCAAATTCAATCAAATTGATTTTCGGATCATCTCTATTGGCCCTTGACAATATGCCTTTCACACGCAAAAATAGTTCTTCCAATTCAAAAGGTTTTCCCATATAATCATCCGCACCCGACTTTAATCCATCAATTCGATCTTGGCTTGTATTGCCGGCAGAAAGCATCAATACTGGGACATTGTTGTTTAAAAGTCTTATGTGTTGCGTTGTTGTTAATCCATCCATATTTGGCATCATCACATCCATGATTATCAAATCAAAATGTTCCGACATTATTTTTTGAATCGCAATTGCACCATGTGCGGCCAATACCAATTTATAGCCCTCGTCTTCAAGATTAATCCGTAAAAGTTCTGCAAGGTCAGACTCATCTTCTACAAGTAAAATTTTGTATTGAATCATATCTTTTTACATTGTTTAGAATCGTAAATAATGGAAAATTTACTTCCTTTTGGGTTGTTGTTGGTTACGAGAATATTGGCGTTATGCAATTGTAAAATAGACTTCACCAAATATAGTCCAAGTCCTGAGCCTTGTCTGCTGCGTGTTTTCTCATTGCCAATACGGTAAAACTTTTGGAATATTCTTTGGCGTTCAGTGGGAGATATACCAAAACCTTGGTCAGAAAAAACGGTATAATAGTGACCATTTTGGATGAAAGACTCAATTTTCAAGGCTTCAGAATCTTTCTCACAATACTTTATGCCATTGGATAAAAGATTTGCAAAGGCAGTTTTTAGCAATTCGGGATCGCAAAAAATTTCAAAATCGTGGGTCTTGGAAATAACTATATTCTGGACTTGGTCCGATGTGAGTTGGGTATAACTGAGTGACATTTCAACAACTTTAGAAACCGAAATCCATTCTTTGTTGGCTATTGGAAGGGTGCTTTCGAATTGGGTAGCCAACAATATGCGTTCCATTAGTTTTGAAAGTCTGTCCATATTTTGGTCGGAAATTGCCAAAACTCGCTCTTGAGTCTCTTTATTTTTATTGCGCACCAAAGTTTGAATTGCCAACTTTGTAGCAGCGATAGGCGTTTTCAACTCGTGGGTAACAGCCAATAAAAAATTTGATTTCTGTTGGTTAAATTGAATAATTCTATCGATGTAAATATACATTGCGCCAATCACCAATAAGGTGAGAATTCCAATGGTTATTCCTTCACCCAACCAGGCCCTGGTTTTGGCTTCAAGTTTTTCGTTTATAGATCCCAACAATTTGTTTTTGATTTTACAATGTATTTTTAGGATTTGAAGTTGGGGGTTGTATGCAGAAAAGACCTCAAATTTTTGGGTTTCTTTTGATATGAAATCATGAATAGAACGGTCGATATTGTTCCACTGCATTTGATTTACCTTAACAAATAGCGTATCGTCTGCAACTGAATCTATTTGAAATTGCATTTGTACTTTTTTGAGAAGGAGCTCACTTTCGAGATCTAAAATTTCAACACTCAATTGGTAGTCTCGCTGGCTATATTTTAATAAAGAATAAGTCCACCATGTTAAGGCCGCAATCATATAGCAGGCCAAAAAAATGGCAATTCCTTTCAATAGTTTTCGCTGGTCTAGCATATTAAACTGTGACGAATTTATGATAAATTCGGCATACGAAGTTCGTGTTAATAACGGTAAGTGTGTGTAAATTGCCAATGTTTTACAATGAACTTACAAAACGCCACAATCGATAAGCTCAAGCCTTTGGCAATGAAGGTAAAGGGGGTGGAATTTATTTTTAATCCAGTCGATTTAATTCCCTTTGGTTCGGATTATACCGAAGATTTGTTTTTTCCTCCTGCGGCGGTTTGTTTTCCCAATTCGGTCGAAGAAGTGTCTGAAATCTTGCGATTTTGCAGTCAACATTCCTTGCCAGTGTACACACGTGGGGCAGGAACAGGTCTTTCGGGTGCTTGTTTGCCGGTTCGTTATGGATTGGTTTTGAGTACCAAAAATCTAAATAAAATTATTTCCATTGACACACACAATTTAACCATCACTGCTGAAACTGGAGTGATTAATGCAGAAATTAAAAAAGCGGTTGAAGAGCATGGCCTCTATTATCCTCCCGATCCTGCCTCACAAGAATCATCAACCATTGGCGGAAATTTAGCCCATGGAGCTGGTGGGCCCCGTGCTGTTAAATATGGAATTACCCGCGATTATGTGTTAAATTTAGAAATTGTATTGCCCAGTGGGGAGGTTGTATGGACGGGAGCGAATACGTTAAAAAATTCCACGGGATTTTCCCTGACACATTTAATGATAGGCAGCGAGGGAATGTTGGGCATCATTACCAAAGCTGTTCTTAAATTAATACCCAAACCCACCCAGGAATTACTCATGGTTGCTGCATTTGATAATCTTGAAAATTGTGCAGCTGCTGTCAATGATGTATTAATTTCTAAATTCAAGCCTTGTGCCATTGAGTTTATGGAAAAATCGGGTATCGAACTATCAATGAAGGCAACCCAGGCTTCCTTTCCCATTCATGCGCAAGCGGAGGCCTATCTATTATTTGCCTTTGATGGATTTGATGGTGAGGATTTATTTGCCCAAGCAGAGGGTATTTATAAAATTTTAGAGCCCTTTCATCCGCTAGAAATTATTCCTGCTCCCAATGGTGATATTTGCCATGAATGGTGGAAGGTTCGCAGGGCAATTGGATTGGCTGTAAAGCAAGTATCAGCATACAAAGAAGAAGATACTGTGGTTCCCAGGGCATCTTTGCCTTCCTTGGTTAGAAAAGTAAAAGAGGTTGGTTTGCGCTATGGTTTTCAATCGGTTTGTTATGGGCATGCCGGAGACGGAAACTTGCACATAAATATTCTCAAAAACAATTTGTCACAGAGCCAATGGAATGTAGAGATTCCCAAAGCAGTTGTTGAAATATTTGAGCATTGCAAAGCATTGGGAGGAACCATCAGTGGTGAACATGGTGTTGGGCTTGTTCAGAAAGAATACCTTCCGATTGTCTTTGATGAAACCCATTACCGGCTGATGCGAGGCATTAAAAAAACCTTTGATCCGATGAATATTCTTAATCCCGGGAAATGGCTAGACTGATCATCCTTTAACTTCCCGGGAAAGCAGGCTTGAAAATGCTATGGGCTTATCCATAAACAATACTTTTGTTTTAGCCCAAGTTGAAGTAAATAATTCGGAGTTTCTGTAATTTTCGAGGGCCAAGTCCGATTCCCAAATACTGTAGGTGGTGAATTGAAAGGGTTTTTCTTTGGTTTGGAGTAAACGCAATCCGTGACAGCCCGAAAATTGACGAATTGAGGAACTAGACGAATCAAAAATACCCATAAATTCTTCTACCTTTTCGGGCAAGAAAGTCATAATTACGATTCTCTCGATCATACGGCAAATTGAATAATTACGTTTCTGCCATCACCCAATCCCAGGTATTGTTCTGCTGATCCGCTATTGACGGCTACTTGTAAAATATCTCCGTGGCCAAACATACACAATTCATGCCCTTCATTTACGTCATTGTACTGGTTACTTAGTTTTTGAATGACAATATTACTGTTGATTCGCAATTTAAAGTTGCGGCCTTTCCCCACTTCTATAAATGTCTTTCGGTCTAAATTAAAATATACATTTCCATAATAATCGATATAAATAACGGTAAGATTTAGGGTGTCATTAGAAAGTGTTGGGGTGGGAAGCATCGATCTTACAATGGTTTCCTTGACATCAAATATGCCAGAAAGGGTCATGTTCGCAGCGACGAGTTTTTCAATTGCAGGAATATACACTTGTTTCAAAGGATCTTGAACGGGATTCTCAGGGGTAATATTGAAGTATTCGAGCTTAGGATCTTCAAAACACAAAGACAACAAACCATTGTCGGGCCCCATGAAATAATGTCCGTCGCTTTTTGCCACGATAAATCTTGCTGCTTGTTTGCTCATGGTGCCGACCCTGCAAATATGTATCGTTCCGTCTGGGAATGAGGGAACCACCAACTTTAAAAATACGGATTGGGCTAGTATATGCCCTTTTTTAAATTTCTGGGGGCTAACGACACATCTGTTTTTGGGAAAATGTTTTGCCATTAAGGCTTGTGATATAGTGAAATCGGGAGATTCAACACTAAAATCACACAGTAAGTGCAATAATGGATCTGGGACCGAATTTGTTGTCGACATGATAAATAGGCAAGGGGAGTACCACTGGGTTAATCCCAACTACAAATATATCAATCCAACGGCGCCGATTGCATTTGAATTGTAATTGGATATCAAGAAAGTGGCAGAAAACTATTTTTTACAACAATTGGCCGAATTTCCATTGCCTTTGAGTGGAATGGGTAAACGCTGAATCACAGTAAATTTTTTGGATCCTTGGACAATCTTTACAACCTTGTCGATCGGCAGATTTGTAAAAACTTCTTTCTTTTTCGGGTCACCCATCCATAAAATTTCTACAGATTCAATCGTGCTAGAATTGCCCAAGCCAGCCTCTAATTGAATGCTATTGGCCCCAAAGGATCCACCGGACCCGACTGTATGGTAAAAAACTTGTCGGCCCTCTGTTCCAGAACTTACAATTTTTACCCGGCTGGTTTGTCCATCTTTGGCAGAACCTACGCCTTCTAGTATGAGGGTAATCCAATGATTTTTATGATTTGGGTTGGCAAATAAAGCATTGTGTGCATTGTCTCCTTCTACAGCACCTCCCAGTGTAATATACAAATCTTGATCGCCATCGTTGTCAAGATCTCCGAAAGATATCCCATGCCCTTTTTGTAAATGGGCCATTCCGGAAGCCATCGTAATTTCTGAGAAATGTGTACCTTTATCGTTCTTAAATACCCGGTTCGGCGCAAGCGAAGTGAACTCAAAGGCTCCTGTACCAGTATACACATCTAACCAGCCATCATTGTCTAAATCGCCAAAATTAAAGCCCATGGCAAAAATAATCTTGTCCAATCCCATAGACTTACTTACATCTTGGAAGGTTTCATTCCCTAGGTTTTTATAGAGTTTGGCTTTTTCTACAGACGAGGGGATCCTTAAATATTCTTTTGCCGCCTCTTCTCCAACCAAGCCCAATTTGTCCATCGGGAAAGAAGTGCAGAAAATATCTTCTAAGCCATCATTATTGTAGTCAAACACCAAGGCTGGAAAACTTTGAAATGGCAGCGTGATACCTGCTTTTTCGGCTATATTCTCAAACACCATTTTCCGGGATTTTTGGCTCTGGCCACGGTTCATAAATAATTTATTGGATTGGTTCAAACAAGAGATAAATAAGTCTTGTAATCCATCGTTGTTAAAGTCTGCAAAAATGGCCGCTTTAGCCCATCCAAAATTTCCGGCTAAACCCCAATCTTTGGCAACATTGGTAAATGTTTCGTTGCCGTTATTGATAAATAATTCACAGGGAAATTCATTGGCCTCATTGTTCTCATTGGCAATAAATACATCAAGTAAGCCGTCATTGTTTACATCTGCCCAAGTTGCTGTTTCGGTTGGGCAAAAACTGAGCATTCCCGCAGAGATGGTAATGTCGCTAAAGGTTCCATCACCATTGTTTCGCAACAAACTATTTGGCCATTCGCCCCCTTTATCCAGCCATGCGCCTCGCAAAATAAGAATGTCCATCAACCCATCATTGTTAAAATCTGCTTGTTTGGCATTGAGTCCACCCACGATTCCCGTGAGCATGGCTTTGCCACTTTCGTTGGAATATGAACCCTTTCCATCCGCGATGAAAAGTTTTACCTCATCAAACAAACCATAGGAAGTACAGAAAATATCCATCAACCCATCATTGTTAAAATCTTCTATAATCGAAGCGCCAGCCAAATTGTTTACGTCAATCCCCAATTCAACAGCGAGATTTTTGAAAGGGACAAAACCAGGACAAGGCTCATCCAATTCGTTAAAAGGAATCAGGTGCTGGGCTGGAACCTTTAATGGGTATTGGCCGAGCGTCATGTATGCTATGTTTAAAAGCCATTTACTCTGTAAATCATCGGGATATTTACTTAAAATTTTAGAATATAGTTCAATGGCATTGTTTGATCCTTTGGGAATTTGATGGAGTGCATTTTCTTTTAATGGCATAATACAGCTGGCAGAATTGTGGTTTGAAAGACAATTTTCAGACTCACCCAAACGCAAATTAGCAACTGCCAACAGATCAAATACTTTTTTAAACTGTGGATTTTGCAATGCCTTTTCAAATCCGCCCTTGTAGTTGTTGATCATTAACAAAAGGTTTTTTATGGCATCTTCTGTATTGCCCGCATTCAGTAATTCAAAACAGTATTTCGTTTCCCAAAGGATAATGTCTTGAGGTTCAGTAAACGTATGCCCCTTTGATTTCATTCGAGCCGCCCTTGGACCACTTAAGAAATAATTGATATCTGGGTCGGCTGTGTTATTCAGGCTATCCAACAATTTGGCCATTTTACGATTGCCATCAAAACGGGAGTCTGTTTCATAATTTTTGGGGGAATTGCAAGAATAGAAACATAAAGTCAGTCCTAAAATGAAACTAAATGCGATGCTGGGTGTAGGTATTAATGTATTCATTTGAGTTTGAGATGTTTGAACAGTAAAAAAAGTCGAGGATTATTTGCGCTCGGGTTGTGTGTCGTTATTTGGACGGCAACATTAGGGCATAATGATGTAATAATCAAATAATCAAATAATTTTCAAAATTGGTAGAACATATTTGTTTAAAAATGCAACAATATGCAACAAAATCAAGTAAGCGTAATAATTCAATACGCACAATACTTTGTTTTTCATTAGGTTTGTAATACACTACATACAATCCGTTGACCGAAAAAATTTATACTCTCGATGTAATTGATCCCCAATTATTTTACGGGCCAAACAACAGTCATTTCTCGATTATCAAAGCGAAATTTCCAAAATTGCAGTTTGTTGCCAGGGGCGATGAAATCAAAATATTGGGTGATGAATTATCGATGAATAATTTTCACAAATCAATGAAACACCTGGAATATGTGTTTTCAAAAGCAAAAGATATTAATGAACACATCGTTTTGGAGGCAATGGAATCAATCAATATTGATGAACCTGCAGTAAAGTCCGAAAAAGTGTCTGCTATAAGCACAGGAGATGTTTTGTTGATTGGTACCCGTGGTCAACAAATCAAGGCGAGAACACGCAACCAAGTTAAAATGGTCAATGCTTCGCGAGAAAATGACATCATTTTTGCAATCGGCCCAGCTGGAACAGGAAAAACCTATACAGCGGTGGCAATAGCTGTTTTGGCGCTCAAAGAGCGAGAAATTCGCAGAATAATATTAACCCGACCTGCGGTTGAAGCAGGCGAAAGTTTGGGATTTCTCCCAGGCGACCTCAAAGACAAAATCGATCCATACCTCAGGCCACTGTATGACGCACTGGAAGATATGATTCCCAACGATAAGCTAAAAAGTATGATCGAAAGTCGGATCGTAGAAATAGCACCATTGGCATTTATGAGGGGCAGAACGCTTGACAATTGTTATGTAATATTAGATGAGGCACAAAATACTACTGACCTTCAATTGAAAATGTTTCTTACCCGCATGGGTCCGAGTGCAAAATTAATTATCACTGGCGATTTGACACAAATAGACCTGCCTCGAAAGCAACAAAGTGGATTGGGGAAGGCACTGAAATTGCTCAAAAATATCAAAGGGATCGCCGCAATTGAACTAGACACAGATGATGTGGTCAGGCATAGACTCGTCAAAGAAATTGTACACGCCTATGAACGAGACCCCGATTGTGAAAAAGATTCACAATAAAAAAGCATAGTTCCGTTTATTTTTGCATTCATAGCAATTATGATACAGGCCAATTCTCTTACTGCCAGTAATTTTTTCTTTCCGAATCAAAGTAACTTTTACCGAGGCAAAGTCCGAGATGTATACAGCATTGGTTCAAATTTGTTGGTCATGATTGCTTGTGATCGGATTTCTGCTTTCGATCATGTCTTGCCGCGCAGCATTCCATACAAAGGACAAGTCTTGAACGCAATTGCTGGTTTTTTTCTCGACAAAACAAGAGATATTGTTCCCAATTGGAAAATATCTACTCCAGATCCCCATGTAACGATCGGTCGTCGATGTGAACCGATTCCGATTGAGTTTGTCTTGCGAAAATACCTTACAGGACATGCTTGGCGAACTTACAGAGAGGGTGGGAGAATGCTTTGTGGGAATAAACTGCCGGAAGGTCTCAAGGAGAACGATCCCTTGCCTAACTGCATTATTACCCCTTCAACAAAAGCGCACAGTGGCCACGACGTTGATACCAGTTACATTGAAATATTGGAGAGTGGCATTGTGCCTCAAGTAACGCTAGATGCATTGTATGAAACCAGTTACGCACTGTTTGAAAGAGGGTCTCAAATTTCCCATGACAGGGGATTGATTCTTGTCGATACCAAATATGAATTTGGCTTGAAGAACGATAGCATAGTATTAATTGATGAAATTCACACACCTGATAGCAGTCGGTTTTTTTATTTGGACACCTATGATGAGTTGCAACAACAAGGGCTCTCTCAACGTCAATTAAGCAAGGAATTTGTGCGAGAATGGCTAATAAAAAATGGATTTCAAGGGAAAGAAGGTGAAGTTATTCCCTTAATGACCGATGAGTTCGTAGACAATATTTCAAACAGGTATGAAGAACTGTTTTTGGCAATGACAGGTAGCCCATTGAAGCGAAGGTCGTATGAGAATATTTTTGAGCAAATAGAAAATAACATTAACAACGAATTAATAAAACACTCCGATGAACAGTAAAAATTTACAAATATTGTTAGTGACAATAGGCGTTTTGTTCAATGCCAACGCGCAAAATGTGACCACCTATGCGGGAAAACAATACCTGGGCAGTGGCGAGTTTAATTCAACTTCTAGCAATTTATTGTTGGAAGAGTTGTTTAGTATCCCAATGGGCGTTTGTCCCGATAACAACAACCGCTTATGGGTAACAGACCAACACAATGTTATTATATTAAACGGGCCTTACAGTCTAATTCGAGGTGGTTTCTTGGGTGACCCCAATGAGCCTGGTGCCATTGGTATTGACAATGGAACAGCCACAGTGTCAAGATTCAATATGCCATCAGGATTGGCAATTAATAAAACGACCAACGATGTATACATTGTTGATACAGACAATGCATTGATACGAAAAGGGTCTCAGTTCGTAAATACTCCCAATGGTACTGTTTTTACTACAATTGCGGGTAATTATTCTTTTGTTGGTGATCACAAGGACGGATTGGTCGCCGATGCTTATTTTTCGAGTCCTTCGGATATAGCGATTAATTCAAGTGGAGAAATATATATCTGTGATTTTGGCAATGAAGTAATTCGTAAAATATCCTCAGGGAAAGTGACCACCATTGCAGGGCAGCCCAAAACCAAGGGAGATGCAAATGGTATTGGAGCAAAGGCTATGTTTTACGCACCTTCCGGTATATGGTTAGAAAACGACAATAGCCTGTTGATCGCCGATCGAAACAACAAAAAAATCAAACGGTTAAATCTCAAAACCAATGAAGTTACAACAGTAATATCCAGCGGATTAAATTTGCCTAGTGACGTTGTTTCTGTCAATGGCTTAATTTATATAGCCGACCAATACAGTATTAAGGTATTTGATGGAACAACTGTCAAAATTTATGCTGGTCAGGATGCAGAAACCGGATATAAGGATGGCTTGGCAAAGGATGCAATTTTTGGCGATTTGACCTTGTTTACCTACCGACCTGCCGATTCGGCTTTCTTTATTTGTGATACAAAAAACAATGTAATTCGTCGCCTGACACTGCAAACGCCTCCTGTTGTAGATTTTTCTGCAAACAAAACTTCGGTTAACGTTGGCCAGACAGTAGCGCTGGTATCCAACTGTAAATACACGAAGGCATACAGTTGGTCTATCACTCCCAATACGTATTCTTTGCAAGCGAATTCTAAGCTTACGGATAAAAATATTTTTCTTTCATTTAGCGCAACTGGATCATATACTATATCACTTGAGGGCAGTAATTCATCAGACAAGAGTTTGACAACCAAAAACAGTTATATCAACGTATCCAATATAAGCAATCTTAAACCAGTAGCCAATTTTATGGCAGATATTACAAACCCAACCGTAACGCAAATCATTCGCTTGGTTGATTTGTCAGAAAATAATCCTACTGCTTGGAATTGGACCATCAGCCCATCTACATTTTCCTATGTAAACTCCACAAACAACCTTTCCAGAAACCCGGAAGTCAAATTCGGTTCATTGGGATTATATTCTGTTTCGCTGAGCTTGTCAAATTCAATGGGGACAGATCAAATTTCAAAAACAAATTATATTACAGTGGTATTGGCATCAACAGAAGATATGTTTTCTAAGCCAGTGGTTTTTTATCCCAATCCTGCAACAAGTCAGGTAAAAGTAATGGGAATAGACAATATTACCAGTGTTGAATTATGGGGTATGGACGGCAAGAAACAAAATATTTGTGTCGACAACAATGTCATTGATTTGTCTTTGGTATTGCCTGGTATTTATTATGCCAATATCGTAGATCATGTATCCAAGATTTATAAAGCTAAAATTGTGGTTATTCATTGAGTAAGGCAACCCACATAACAAATCCTGTGAAGGGTTTAATACCCAAGAGAAAAAACCCATTTTTGAATGGGTTTTTTCTCTTGTTGTGCTATGGATTTTTATTTTGTCTGCTGGTGCAATTTTTGTCTCGTTCAATACAAATTGCATGTATTCAAACTGCTTCTGTGTCGATGTCCGATGCCATTGATACCCATTACAACGGATTGATTCAAGATCTTTCGGTGAGTTCTTATTTTACAATTATACTGTTAATAGGATTGCTATTTTTACCAATAAAAGGCCTTGCGATTACCCGCTATTTTCAATGGTTTCAAGGAATTGTAATGTCGTTAACGGCTTTTATCTGTTTGATTGATAGTCAGCTGATGTATTTTTGGAACAGCAAAGTCAATGCACAGGCCATTGGATATTTACAATTTCCGAAACAATTATTCTCCAGCACAACTGGATATCAATTGACAATGTTGTGTGTGGTTATGTGTTTTGTTTTTGCGTTGGCTTTTTTTTCCGCCAAATTCTTCAAATTTGTTTTAGTAAATATCGCCCCCAATTTTCTATTTCGATGGAGAATACTGTTTGCTCTTCCATTACTCGTCATAGGTATACGAGGGGGATTTGGAAAATATCCTTTGTCCTTGGGGGCTAGTTACTATTCTACCAATAACATACTGAATTTATTGGCGACCAATTCCCTGTGGAATGCTGGTTTTGTCTTGGATGAGGGTGGGGTATTCAAACAAGCAAAAATTGCTATTTTGGATACCAATATTGAGCAAAGTGCGTTGCAAAAATATACCTACCTAGATACAATGCCAACTGGAATTAGTAGAATTCCAAGGGTATTAAAACCTAATTCTAATGTTTTGATAGTAATTTTAGAAGGCTTTGGTGCACATTGGACCGAAAACCGAGACCATCGTGTTTCGGCTACCCCCAACCTCAACCGTTTGGGTAAAGAAGGAATAGTGTTTACCAAAGCATACGCATCAGGCGACAGAACAGACAAAGCCCTGGTAAGTATATTTTCTGCGTGGCCTGGTCAACCTTGGTATGGGTTGTTGATAGACCCAAGTCGTTGGAATTCGGTTCATTTGGAAACCTTGCCCCAGCGTTTCGCCAAACATAAATATACAACCCAATTCTTTTATGGAGGCGATGCTAAATTTATTAATATGGAATCGTATTTGAGGTATGTAGGATTTTCTGATATTCAATCTTATGGCCAAGAAAGGAATTCAGTTTGGGGGAAGCATGATAAACCGATGCTTGTTGAAGTAGTAAAGAAACTAAAGTTGCTCCCAAAACCTTTTTTTGCCTCATGGTTAACCCTAAGCAGTCACGAACCCTATGATATTGTTGAAAATAGGCACTTGGATGAAAAAGAAAAATTGTATAAATCAATTGCATATACTGATGAGGCCATTGGCCAGCTGGTAGCGAGTCTAAAAAAAGAAAATCTTTACGATAGCACACTTTTGATTTTTGTTGGAGACCATGGAAAAATCCCTGGATTGCCAATTTCAACCGACTATGAACAAGAATTTTTTAGAATTCCTTTGCTATTTACAGGCGGTGCCGTGAATACACCATACAGGGGAATAGCACCTGAACTTGTAGTCAACCAAACAGATATTTTTGCCACCATTGCTTCACAAATTATTGGAGAAGATACACCTGTTCCTTTTTCAAGAAATGTATTTCACCCATCTCATCCAGGGAACTCTTTGTCTTTTGCCAATGACAAAGCAGTTTATACCAGCAAGGACAAACAACATGTTGTTTTTTTACAAAAATTCTCATTGGCGACACCCTTGGATTCGCTTTTGTTGGGTTTACAATCCAATATTATTAGAAGATATTTTTCAAAATGATTGACCATCATTGTCAAGACATTTATAGATTGCATTGTGGCATTGAATTTGTCAAATTAGGGGTATGGCAACAGAAAAAATAGACGCAAGGAAGCTTGTTTTTTGGTTTCTTGGTATTCATTGTACTGGGGGTTTTCTGCACGCTACTTTCCTATATTGCTTTTGGTTTTCCTTTTTTTGATACATATGGATCATTTCGGTTATTTCAATACAATCCTAAAACGCGCCTTCTTTCCAATGGGTTGTGATTTGGATGTGAATCTTCTCGTAAACCAAGCCAAAGATGTCTTTTGATCTACATAAGCCGCTGCCTTCTATAATCAAAGAGGCAGAATCGATCGCTTCTCGGTTTAAATTACACCATGTATTCTTTTGGGTTATTTATGCCATTATCAATACCTTTTTCTTTCGCATGGGCAATAATTGGAGTGATTCACTCCTTAGGCAATTGCCAATTATGACCAGCCATGCGCTTGTAGTGTATCTCAATATGTATTATTTGGTGCCCAAATTGTTGTTGCATCGACAGTATTTTGTATACCTTATCACTTGTTTGTTATTGATTGGATTGGCGGCATTTCCCATTTCAATGTTATCCCATGCCCTTATTGTCAATGTGGGAGAAAAAGGTGATGTATGGTCCTATTTTTTTCTTTTTTTTGTATTCTTAAGCCTTCTTTTCAGCATTATTTTATCAATGACAATTAAGTTGTTGAAAGATTATTATGGCGAACAAGAACACAAAAAACAGATGCAGCAGATTCAATTGCAAACAGAATTAAAATACCTAAAAACCCAAATCAACCCACATTTTTTGTTTAATTCACTCAACAATGTCTATGCACTTACGCTCAAAAAATCAGAACTTGCTCCGGCAATGATTTTGAGATTAAGCAATATTCTGCGCTATATCTTGGAAGAAACCAGCAATGGGAAAGTTTACTTTCATGAAGAGCTTAAACACCTTGCCGATTTTGTAGAAATGGAAAAAATGCGGTTGGATAGCCGCGTTACTGTGGTTATGAAAATGGAGAATCCCAATAAGGATGCAGAGATAGAGCCGATGCTTTACCTCACTTTGGTCGAAAACGCTTTTAAACACGGCGCCCAAGTTCAACTAGATGAAGGCTGGGTTATGATTGTAGGCACTTGTTTGGAAAATGGATATAGATTTATGGTCGAAAATTCTGTTCATACCAACACAAGTCGAACAGAAAAAGCAGGGATTGGTTTGATAAATTTAGAAAAAAGATTGAATTTGTCATACCCAAATAAACATGTGTTGACGATAGAAAATTCGGATATTAAATATTCTGTTACACTTGATATACTATTTTGATGTGAAAAACGCACCCATACGCTGTATTTTTATTGACGACGAACCACTTGCCTTGGATGTGCTAAAGGTCCATCTTTCAATTTACCCCCAGTTGTCTATTGTGAAATGCTTTTCAAATGCCATTGATGCAATTCACTGGATGAAAGACAATACGGTGGATGCTATTTTTACCGATATTCAAATGCCCGGCATCTCTGGTCTGGATCTTGTGAAAAATCAATATCCTGCCCCCCATGCAGTTGTCTTTACGACTGCATATCCCAATTATGCGCCAGAGGCTTTTGAATTTGAAGCCCTAGATTATCTGCTGAAGCCAATATCACCTGAGAGAATTAAAAAAACCGTTGCACGTATAGAAGAGTTCCACTGTTTAAAATATTCTCAAGCCCATGATATTTCATTAAGGCCTGATTTTGTTTACATAAAAATAGACGGTCAACACCAAAAAATCCACTACGAAAATATTGTATACGTCGAAGCATTTGCCGATTACGTAAAAATATGGATTGGTCCAGAAAAAAGATTGGTCACCCTACAAACCATGCAAAACATGGAGAAGGCTCTCCCTGCCGATCTTTTTATTCGAATCCATCGGAGTTTTATTGTGTCAATAAACAATGTTGTTTCCATCCAACAAAACGGAGTTAATATTGGCAATAAAATACTTCCGATAGGCAAGAACTACAAAGAATCTATTGTGGCTTTGGTTAATAAACATCGTTTACAATAATCAAACACCAACATCCGCCTTATTCGTGCTATTTTAAATTTATTTGAGGCCCAAAATATGGGCTAAATAGGATTCGAATTTTGTGTTTTTAACAAATCATATACCTATCCCTTGGTAAGTTTTCAATGCCAATAGGCGGCATTCTTCCCAATTGATATTGATTGTAAGATTCGAGGTATTTCTGTCTAATAACCAATTAAATACCCCTTCGCTTGGCAAATTGCCTATGAGCTCGTCTTTGGCCAATGGACAACCCCCAAATCCTCCTAAAGCTCCATCAAAGCGTCTACAACCGCTATTGTATGCTGCATTTACTTTGGGCAGCCATTCACCAACTTTTGCATGTAAATGCACACCGATTTCGATATCAGGCAATCGCAGTTGAATGTGTTCAAACAAATAGGATACAGTTTCTGGATCGGCATGTCCAAGCGTGTCGGCTAAACTGATTGTCCGAATACCCAAGGATGCAATTTTTTCGGCCCATCCGGTAACTTCTTCTGCGTTCCAAGGATCTTTGTATGGGTTTCCAAAAGCCATGCTTAAATATGCGACTACTTCTTTCCCTGATTCTTCCGCAATGGTTTGAATTTTTCCCAGGCGCCTAAAAGCCTCACTTCGACTAGAATTTGTATTTTTTCTTTGGAAGGTTTCACTCAATGAAAAGGGAAACCCCAAGTATTGAATTTTCGGAAAAGCCAAAGCTGTCATGGCTCCGCGTTCATTGGCCACGATGACCAATAGTTTTGTCGTGCTTTGAACTTTACTGATTGCTTGGATTACTTCAGCCGTATCTGCCATTTGGGGAATTGATTCTGGATTAACAAAACTCCCACAATCCAATACATCGAATCCAAGACCCAGCAAGTGCGTTAGATAATCTATTTTGGTTTGGGTAGGAATGAGTGTCTTAATGCCTTGCATGGCATCACGCGGACATTCAACCAAGGTAAGCCGGGTTAATTTGGTCATGACGCATCACTGAATTTATATTGTTCCAATACGCCCAAATTTACTACAAGAAGTCGAAGAAATATTGACTGATTTTTTTATACAGATGAACCCTGTCAGGACCTGATACATTGTGTTTGTGACCAGGGTATACAAAATAATCTAAATTAACATTTCGGGCTTTCACCGCTTTGTCAACGAACATTAAACTGTTTTGCCAAACCACTACATCGTCATCGGCTCCATGGATCATCAACAAACGGCCTTCTAACTTACTGGCGTATTGTAATAAACTATTGGTCTTGTAGCCTTCAGAATTTTCAATGGGCCGATCCATATATCTTTCTGTGTACATGATTTCATAAAAGTTCCAATCTATTACTGGACCACCTGCTACACCCACTTTGTATTTTCCGGGTGTGCGCGTCATTAAACTGGTTGTCATAAATCCACCATAGCTCCAACCATGAATACCAATGCGGGAAGAATCACACCAAACTTGCGATTTTAACCATTGTAAACCATCCAATTGGTCGGCCATTTCTAATGTGCCCAATTGCCTGTGAATGACATTTTCAAAAGCCAAACCCCTATGCGAAGAACCTCGATTGTCTTGGGTGTATACGATATATCCTTGTTGGGCCATATAATGCATCCAAAGGTTTCCACCGCCAAGCCAAGATTCTGTAATCATCTGGGCATGTGGCCCCCCGTATACATAAACCACTACAGGATATTTTTTATTCGGGTCGAAGTCGAAGGGGAAAAAAATACGGTGGTATTGGTCTATGCCATTTACCAATCGCTTGCCTATTTCAACTTTTCCCAACGCAAAATTCTGAATGGGATTTGGCGATGAAAAGAAATTTTTATTTACAACCGGAGCTGTGCCCTGTGAAACCATTGCTGTTTTTAGGTCTATAAAAAAAACCTCTTTGGGGGTGTTGGAATTGGATAAGTATACCAAAAGCATATCGGAAAAAGAATTTAAGAATCCCTTGTTTGTGCCCACCGAATGGCTCAAGCGAACCGTATAATTTTGCATCAAAGAATTCAAGCCCGCACCGGGTAAACGATTTTTTTGGGGGAACCTGACGGCTTGCCAATTTAAAGAATATAATTGTCGCTCTAGGGGAGAAGAACCGGTACTTTCAAAAATTATATGTTTACCATCTTTCGTAAATCCCAACACTTCTGTAATTTCCCAATCGCCATGTGTTAGTTGTTTGATACGTGGCTTTCCCTTCGAAAAAGTGAATAGATATAGATGGTTGTATCCGTCGGCTTCACTTTGCAAGCAAAAATCGGTATTTGATCCGGGAATAAATAGAGGACCCGATTCGGGTTCTACATATTTAGGATGAATCAAACGATAATCAATGCCTATTAAAGAACCAGAAATAGCATCATATTTCCTCAATTCCATCGTATTCTGGTCGCGATTGACCCAGCTTATATAAATATAATTGCCATCTGGCGTCCAAGTAATATTGGTTAAATATTGGTCATAGTCGCCCTGGGTATTTAAATACACAACATGGTGTGAAAGCAAGTGATAAACGCCAACAGTAACTGTGTGGCTGCTGTCTCCTGCCATTGGGTATTTGATAGCGCTTGGAGTGGCTGGTCGGTCTTGTATACCAAACATCGGATAATTATGAACGCGGCGCTCATCCATGCGGTAAAAGGCCAATTTGTCTGATTTCGGCGACCAAAATAGACCTTTGTTTATGCCAAATTCATTGCGATGAACAGTTTGGCCGTATACTATGCCTTCGCTTCCATCATGGGTAACTTGTTCAAAGTTGATGATTTTTTTTTCTCCGAGATTGGAGGAAAGGGCTTTGCTTTGATTTTGTTGATTTGCACTGGATAGATAAATATTATTATTGGCCACAATGGCGGCCATGGAACCATTTTCGTTGAACTCTGTTGCAACTGGACTGGCGTCTTTTGAGAATAGCTTGTAGTTGAAAATTATAACAGCATTTGTGGGATTTACAGCAGGTGCCAAACTGAGATCGATCGTTAAAATACAATTGTCGACTTGAAACCACCCAGAAGACGGGGAGGTCCAATTGATGGGGGGAATACTTGTTAATATTACGGACTGGCCTGTATTTGATAAAATTGTATTGCGAACAAATTTTATAAATGAGTCGGAAGAAATCAGCGTTCTTTTGCTTAAATTACTTGCATTTTCGGCATATAAAATTCCGGATTCCAAAAAGCTTACTTCATTGGTTCCTTTAATCCAAGAAACCATTTTTGGACTTTGGGGATAGTTTTTAGGACTAAAACAGTCTTCAATTTTAAGTTTAATTTTGGCTGTTGACGGAATAACTTCAACTATTTTGTCCTTACCATTCGATTGAGAAAATAGGTTTGTTGACAAAACAATTGCTGATATATAGACAATGATGATAGAAATGCGTTTCATTAATAGGGTTTAAGAAGTTTCTAATGCAAATTTGCTGAAAATTTATCAGATGAGTACCATACAATCAATCATAGAATCTGCCTGGGAGAATAGGGTCTTGTTAAATGACGCTGCTACCATCCAAGCCATCGAATCTGTTATAGAAGAACTTGATAAGGGCAGGATTAGGGTGGCAGAACCAATGGAAAATGGCGATTGGCAAACAAATGACTGGATAAAAAAAGCCGTAATACTGTATTTCCCAACCCGTACAATGGAGACTTCCAATGCGGGTCCTATGGAATTTTATGACAAAATGCCTTTGAAAAAAAATTATGCCGCATTGGGGGTTCGTGTCGTTCCTCATGGCGTGGCTCGCCATGGTGCGTTTATTGCACCCGGAGTAATTATGATGCCATCTTATGTAAATATTGGCGCATACATTGACAGTGGCTCTATGATAGATACTTGGGCAACTGTGGGTAGTTGTGCACAAATTGGCAAAAACGTACATCTCAGTGGTGGGGTAGGTATTGGGGGTGTACTTGAACCGATTCAATCCGCCCCGGTCATAATTGAAGATGCTTGTTTTGTTGGCAGTCGGTGTATTGTTGTCGAAGGCTTTAGGGTTGGAACTGAGTCTGTATTAGGCGCTGGACTTACCTTAACCATGAGCACAAAAGTGATTGATGTTCAAACAGGTATTGTTGGTCAAAATGGATATATACCGCCGAGGAGTGTCGTGATTCCAGGCAATATCAAAAAGCAATTTGCAGGAGGTGAGTTTTATGTTCCTGCAGCGCTTATTATCGGACAACGCAAGCCCAGTACTGATCTAAAAACTTCATTAAATGATGCACTAAGAGACTATAAAGTATCTGTCTGATAGGTAGTTACAAAATTTAATCGTTGTAAATGTATGTACTGGATACTACGGAAAAAACTGTGATATAAGCCAAATGAAAATAGGATTTGATGCCAAGCGATTGTTTTTCAATACCTCTGGGTTGGGGAATTATTCACGTGCAGTCCTCGGTTCATTGATTCGGTTTTTCCCTGAAAATGAATATTTTTTGTATGTGGAGAAAATGCCTACAAAAGACAATGCACATCCCGAAGCACTGAATTTTTTGGATATATCGTGTGTAAAAATCCGCCTTGCAATTCTCCCCAAGTCCATTTCACCTATATTTCTTTGTCTGAAGGCGATACAAAAACTTCAGCCTTGGTGGAGAACTTGGGGAATGGGTGCAATGGCAGGGAAGGACGCAGTGGACGTATTTCATGGATTATCGAATGAAATCCCCTTAGATCTGCCCCCAGAGGTTCGAAGTATTTGCACTATACACGATGTTATATTCAAAGAATTTCCCGGATATTACCCTTTTGTTGATCGAATTATATACCATTGGAAAACCCAGAAAGCCCTTAAAAATTCCGATTTGATAGTATTTGCCAGTGAGCAAACGAAGTTGGCTGTAGAGAAACACTATTCCTATTTTTTGGGTAAAAACTCGATAGTATATCAACCCGTTCACCCAAATTTTTACGCAATTGAATACCCCACATCGCCCAAGGAACCCATATTATCAATGGTAGAATCGGGTGCTGATGTAAACGCAAATTTTACGGTAAAACCAGTTTCAACAGACTATTTTGTCTACCAAAGCAGCTTTACCGAAAGAAAGAATCATTTGGCATTGGTAGAGGCATTTTCCCTCATTCAAAAGCAAATGGATTGGAATTTGATTTTATTGGGGATTGATGGTCCAATGCTGCCTCAAATCGAGCAACAAATAGCAAAGTTGCATTTAGAAAAGCGAATCCAAATAATTGTAAACGCAGGCCACGCTGAGCTTCTTACAATCGTGTTGGGCGCGTCAGGATTTGTGTATCCCAGCATCAGTGAAGGGTTTGGAATACCTTTGGCTGAGGCTGCTGTTGCTCGTTTGCCAATGGCGGTTTCTCGCATTCCAATATTTATTGAAATTGCACAGGATATACCGGTTTATTTTCATCCCAACCATATCCATGAAATTGCAGCAGCAATGATGCAGATTACCTTGCTCGATGAACAAGTAAGGCAACGCCAAAAAGTAAGCACTATTCTCGATAAAATAGATTCTAAAACCATTGCCAACAGTTTAATGCAGGCATATTTGAATTCTTAATAATCTCCCAAAATGCACTTGTTATACTACAAGGCATTCAAAAATTATTTAAATGGCGAATTGGGTTCTTTTTTAATGGTATTATACGTCAGTAAATCTGCAAGTTTCGGGAAAAATTTATTGATTATTACAGCCAATTTCCCTTGCAAGGTTAAGACAAGGTATAATTTTTTGTGATGGATTGCTTTCCAGGTCGCCTCAGCTACCGCTTGGGCTGACATCAATTTTGTTTCATCTAAAGGAGTTTCGTTTTGAGGAGTGCCTTTCGAATTAAGGGCTGTATTTCGGATATTGCTTTCTGTATAGCCTGGACATACAATCAAAACATGCAATCCGGTTTTTAGGTTCTCACACCGCAGCCCCTCCAAAAATCCTTGCATGGCAAATTTGCTGGCACTATATCCAGTCCTTGCAGGGAGTCCCTTGAAACCAGCAATGGAAGAAATGCCCACAACTGTCCCTTTGGCTTGAATTAAATAGGGGAGTGCATGCTTGGTACAATAAACAGTACCCCAAAAATTCGTATCCATTAATTTAGACAACACGGAGATTTCGGTATGCGCAAAAATACCCCTCATGCTAATTCCGGCATTGTTAATAAGAATGTCTATGCGGCCAAAACGATCCACGCAGTTAGACACAAATCGTTCACAATCATCATGAATTGAAACATCTCCTTGAACATAACACACGTCAACACCGAAAGATTGACAAATCGAAGCAGAAGCCTCTAACATTTCCATAGATCTAGCCATGATCCCCAAAGAAAAACCATTTTTAGCTGCATGAATAGCCAAAGCCTTGCCGATGCCACTTGAAGCACCTGTGATTAATACAACCTTATTCATGGATTTATAACCATTTGATACCAGAGCCAATTGCGTCTGTTTGGGGATAGTCTATTACGAGCCCATCGAGAGAAAATTCTATCGCATCTTCTAAATACACTTGGGTAACAGCACTTGGATTATCCCAACAATCGTCAATGGCTCCTGTATAGACCAATTCTCTGCGGGCGTTAAATAAGAAAACTTCGGGTGTTTTGGTGGCACCCAATCGACGCAATATTGTTTGTTCTTCGTCGTGTAAATAAGAAAACGGCATTTTGAATTGCTTCACCAATCGAGTCATATCTTCCGGGCTATCTTGCGGTTGAATGAGAATATTGTTTCCATTGATTGCGATAACTCCCAAATTGTCTTCTTCATATCGTCTTGCGAGGTCAATAACTCTGGGCCAATAAGCTTGCGCATAGGGGCAGTGATTACAAGTTACAACAATTAACAAAGCGCTTTTGTCGGCAAAATCATAGGTATTTACCCGATAACCACGTGTATTTTCGAGTTCAAAGTGTTGTAATTTTTCTCCGATTTTCATGGTCAAGGGTATTGAAGTGCAATTTACACAATCTACCGATCATTTGTGGGTTTTTTGTTTGTTACAGCATTTGGGAAGATGGGTATATTCGGGTTAAATTTGTGTAAACAATGGATCAGTTTATTATTTCAGCCAGAAAGTATCGACCCACTGCATTTGAAGATGTGGTTGGACAGCGTCAGGTGACTGAAACTTTGTTGCATGAAATTAACAGCAATAAACTGGCACAAGCGTTTCTTTTTACCGGTCCACGAGGAGTTGGAAAGACTACATGCGCTCGTATTTTGGCAAAGGTGATCAATGCCAAAGATGGAGGAGATGTGAACCAAGACTACGCATTCAACATCTTTGAACTCGATGCAGCCAGTAATAATTCAGTTGAAGATATTCGTCATCTCATTGATCAGGTTCGTATTCCGCCCCAAATTGGCAAATATAAGGTGTATATTATTGACGAAGTGCACATGCTCTCTGCCCAGGCATTCAATGCGTTTTTAAAAACATTAGAAGAACCCCCCGCCTATGCAATTTTTATTCTTGCAACTACCGAAAAATATAAAATTTTGCCCACGATCCTGAGTCGTTGTCAGGTGTTTAATTTTAATAGAATTCAAATAAGTGACATGGTTGAGCACCTCAAGGGCATTGCAACCAAAGAAAAGATAGAAGCCAGTGAAGATGCACTTCACCTCATTGCCAGCAAAGCAGACGGTGGATTGCGAGATGCATTAAGCATGTTTGACCAACTGGTGAGCTTTGGAGATGGTCGAATTGACTATGGGTCTGCGGTAGAAATTCTTAGTGTTGTAGATCTCGCCACCTATTTTGAATTAACCTCTTTTTTGAGCCAATCAAATATTTCTGAGGCATTGATGCTTTTCGATAACAGTGTGAGTAGGGGGTTTGATGGGGCAACATTTTTGGGTGGATTGTCATGTCACTTTCGAAATTTGGCCGTAAGTAAGCAATTGAAAACAAGGGTGTTATTGGATGTTTCAGAGACGTTTAAGACTAAATATGTCGAGCAATCAGGACAACTGTCATTTTCATTTATTCTCAATGGATTAAACCTTGTTTGCGAAACAGAAGAAAAATATAAGTTGAGTAGGAATACACGTTTACTTGTAGAACTATGCCTAATGAAATTAAGTCAACTCAATAGTTTCATCCAACATATTCCCTCATTAGAAGATATTAAAAAAAAAACAATACCGCAATCTCCTGATTTGCTTGCCAAAGACAATGGATTTAAGCCTTCTGCGAATGTGAAGCCAATCCCTGCGACCTCAACCCTTGCTCCTTTTATTGTTGAAGAAAAGCCCAAGACAGACGGTGTACAACCAAAGTCCAGTGGGTTTAGCCAGTTTAAAGAAAAAAGGGAAATGGATATCCTTGCGTCTTCTGCTAAAAAATATGACCACGAAATGGGTGCTGATAGATTAGATTTTCAATCGCCCAATCTAGAAGATGGTATTGCCCCAAACAATGCATTGTCTACTTCAGGCAATGGTTCTGAAAAATTAGATGCAAAACCAATTCAAGCAATATGGGCAGAATTTTGTCAATCTCAAAAGCCCAGAATTTCAACCTGTCTCAAAAATCTAGAAATTGAACTTGTAAATACGTCATTTGTTATTCGACTCAATGCCACCAACCAAGAAGACATTGTTGAAGAAATTAGAACCGCATTAATGGGTTCATTGCGCTTTCATTACCCCTCTAAAATCATTCGAAATATCACGACTGTCTTGGAAGAAAAAGTCTTAGAAAGCAGAAAACCCTATTCAGACAAAGAAAAGCTTGATTATCTTAATAAGAAATTTCCTGATTTAAAGAATGCAATTGAAATTTTACACTTGAGATTGCCCTAATTAAATTGTATATCCAAAAAATCCCCACCCAAATTCGTTATTTTTGTACCTGTTATTAATGCCCGATATATCCTTTAACAATACCGGTATTGCTTTTGCACATAAAAGCAAAAGAGACTTGTCAAAAGCAAGATTGCTGTTCAAATCTTTCAGGTATTCTAGTTTGTTAAAACATGGTCCATTGCTGGCAAAAATAGTCATAGCCTTGGGTTTAAAATCCCTGATTAAACAATCAATATTTAACCAATTTTGCGGCGGAGAAACAATTGAGGAATGCAACACTACCATTCAATTCCTTGCCAAAAGCCGCGTGGGGACAATTCTCGATTATTCAGTTGAAGGAGAGGAAGAAGAAGTGGTTTTTATCGCCACAGCCGAAGAAATACAAAGAACCATTCGCTTGGCATCGGGGAATTCTAATATTCCTTTTTGTGTGTTCAAGCTTACGGGTATTATGCCTTTTGAAACATTGGTTTTTATGAGCCAGTGTATTGTTAGGGGGTCTATTGCTTCAATTGAATCGTTAGAAGACAGTATTTTACATTCCAAAACAATGGACGATTCTGACTCCGCTATTTTTACTGCGCATCAAAAAAATTGGGCATTGGGATTGGATAGATTTAACCGCATATGCTCAATGGCATATTCTAATGATGTTCGTCTGTTCGTAGATGCCGAAGAATCCTATATTCAAACAGCCATCGATTTGCTTGCTGAAAACGCAATGGCCCAATACAACCATTCCAAGGCTATTATATACAATACTGTTCAGCTCTATCGCCACGATCGTCTAGAATACCTTCGACAACAAATTCTTTCAACGCAGCATTTTTTAGGATTCAAGTTGGTTCGGGGAGCCTATATGGAGAAAGAACGGGAGAGGGCAATTTCTATGGACTATGCAAGTCCAATCCACAAAAATAAAGAAGCTACTGATCGAGATTATAACGCTGCGGTTAAGCTTTGTATGGAGCAACTGAATCGGGTGAGTATTTGTATTGGGACCCACAACGACGAAAGCAATCTTTTGGGAGTCCAATTAATGGAGAATAAACACATATCGGCCGGTGATGAACGTGTGTATTTTTCACAATTATTGGGCATGAGTGATCATATTAGTTTCAATCTATCGAACAGCGGCTATAGTGTGGGCAAATATGTGCCCTATGGGCCTGTTTCTGGCGTTATTCCCTACCTCACCCGTCGTGCCCAAGAAAATAGTGGAATGTCAGGTCAAATGGGACGCGAGCTCCAATTAATTGAACAAGAATTAATGAGAAGAAAGGGATGAACTTGAAGCGGGATTGGTATAAATGGGCGGCGGCAATATTGCTTTTGTATGTTCTTTTGGGAGGATTGGCATTGCCATTACGTCCTGGCATTGTGGGTATTTCTCCCATTCGTATCGAAACTGGCAAAACAGTGGAAGTTCAAGTTAAGGTCTCGAATTCACAGTGGACAGATCCCACACAAATTTCAGCACCGTATCCAAAATCACTTGTTTTTGTTTCTGAGAAAGTAGGCAGATTACCGGTCAAAGCCCCCCAAGAATTTACACCTGTAAACAATACCCCTAAAGACAGTTTTAATTCCGTGTTGGCATGGGTTGCCAATGGGATTACATATTCTTCAACATCGATGTATGTCTATGGGAAATGTGATTTCAGTATGGGTGATAGTCCCATCCCCAACGAGATATATTCTGTTTTTATTGAATTGAGCAATGGAAAATATTTGGGATTACCCGATGCCGTATTCATTTACCGGGGAAACTCAGATACAATTGGATCCGGTAAGGGCTTAACCTATTTGAAGTCTTCGTTTAACAATAACACCCCTCGGTTTGAAATGCGTTTGCCCAATAGGACAGTACTTAATGAAAGTGTGCGAAATTTATTTTACCACGTTCCAATGTGGTTTGCAATGATCGCGTTGTTGTCCATTTCGGTTTTTTATGCCATAAATTATTTGCGTTTTCAGCGATTAGAAGACGATGCAAGGGCTGATTCGTTGATTAAAGTGGCACTCTTGGCGGGGATATTGGGATGTCTTACCGGTGCCATTTGGGCCAGGGTAACCTGGCATTCATGGTGGCCTCGTGAAGACCCAAAACTGAATGGGGTTGCAATCGGAATGATGATGTATTTTGCCTATTTACTTTTGAGATCTACCCTCAGCGATCCATATCAGCGTGCGCGTATAACATCAGTATATTCGATTTTCATTTACCCAATATTTATCGCATTGATCTTAATTATGCCGAAATTATCTCCCAATTCTTTACACCCTGGTGCTGGTGGAACTGTAGGATTTTCTAAATACGATTTGGATTCAACCATGCGCGTATTTTTTTATCCGGCAATATTGGGGTGGATTTTCCTATTTTATTGGATATCAAATTTGCACTTACGAATCACCAAACAAACAGAAAAATATCAATAATAAAACAATGAACACATTAGATACATTAGATTCACAGACTGCTGAAGCCCTTAGCCAACACAATAATTTCAATGTAGTGTATTGTGTATTGCTTGTAATTTTTATCGGTATTTTGCTTTACTTGGTGCGATTGGAAAGAAAAATCGCACGCCTAGAAAAATCGCAATCATGAAACGCTTTCATATTATTTTGCTCTGTATTGCGGGCATCGGTATTGCAACAGTTGTTAGCATGTATGGAAATACAACCCAGTACGTTGTTTTTCCGGATGCAATACGAATTTCCCAAGAAAGTCCGGGAAAAGATGTGCACGTTGTTTGTAAACTCAATAAAGCCAAGCCAGTAATATATGACGCCCAGATAAATGTAAATCGATTAGAATTTACTGCCGTTGATTCACTGGACAACGAGTGCACGATTGTTTTCACCAAGCCCAAGCCCACACAATTCGAGCAACTCGAAAAAATGGTTTTAATTGGGTATTATGAGAAAGATCATTTTTTGGCAAATGAAATACTCTCCAAATGCCCTTCTAAATATGTAGAATCTCCGCCAAAAATTGTTAGCCAATGAAGACCGAGAGCCCAATCATCCATTTTAACGGAGAATGGCTCTGGCTGGGCAATATTGGTCATTCAATGGCTGTAGTTGCCTTTATTGCGGCTATTGTGTCGGCGGTATTTTACTTTTGGCATGAAAAAACAGGCTTGTCTCGGGATTTGAATTTGGCTAGGAGATTGTTTCAATTGCACGTTTTTAGTGTGGTCGCCATGTTTGTTGTTTTGTTTATCGCAATTTTTTATCACCGCTATGAATATTATTACGCCTGGCGTCATTCGAGTAACGCCCTTCCTGTTTATTACATGATATCTTGTTTTTGGGAGGGTCAGGAAGGAAGTTTCCTGCTTTGGCTTTTTTGGAATGGCCTGATAGGTTTGATTTTACAACGAGTTGCCAAAAATTGGGAAAGTCCTGTCATGGTGGTTATTGCGTTTGCCCAAATTGCGCTAAGCTCAATGTTAATTGGTTTTCATTGGGGAGAATTTAGTCTGGGTAGTAGCCCTTTCGATTTATTGCGTGAACAAAGACCCGATTTCTTGGAGATTCCCATTTTGGGGCAATTGGGAGTCGAAAATTACCTCCAATTGTTCAAGGACGGCAATGGCCTAAACCAATTATTACAGAATTATTGGATGGTTATTCATCCACCTACATTATTTCTGGGTTTTGCAACAGCCATTGTGCCCTTTGCATACAGTTTGGCTTCCTTGTGGCGAAAAAACGACCGCGGATGGATACCCATTGCACTTATATGGAGTTTGGTTTGCGTCGGTATTTTGGGGTTGGGTATCATTATGGGCGGTTTTTGGGCTTACGAGAGTTTATCCTTTGGGGGATATTGGGCTTGGGATCCTGTCGAGAATGCTTCGCTCATGCCTTGGCTGATTATGGCAAGCGCTGCCCACATGTTGATTATCACAAAGTCTACAGGCCGCCATGTGTTCACCTCCCATTTATTGGTTCAACTTTCTTTTTGGTTGGTATTATACGCCACCTTTCTCACCCGCAGTGGTATATTGGGGGATTCAAGTGTTCATTCTTTTACAGACTTAGGGCTTTCGGGCCAATTGCTTTTATTTCTGTTGGCTTTCTTAGCACTCGCCCTGGTAGTTGTTTTGCAAGGCAAACAACGAAAATGGGCTTTGGAATGTATACCATCGCTTTTTCTGATCCCAATGGCTATTGCCTATGGTATAGAATCACCAGAAAATTTGGCATTGTTTAACCAATGGTTAAAAGGATTGGGAACAATTTTGTTTTTGGGTTGGCTGGTATTTTATCTGTTTGTGTTATTTCAACGAACCAAGGCCAATTTGGGAGATGAATCGATTCTTTCCCGAGAATTTTGGATGTTTTTGGGATCTATGTTTTTAATCCTTTCCTTGGTTCAGGTATTTGCGGGAACCTCGATTCCAGTATTCAATAAATTGTTCGGTTATAAAACAGCCGTTCCAACGGCAGCAGACTATAACCGTATTCAACTGTGGTTGGCAATGCCCATTATGTTATTAATGTCTTTAGGATATTGGTTTAAATTTCGTGAAACAGAGTTGTCGACACTCAAAAAACCCTTGTTTGTTATTGTGTTGGCGAGTGTTGTGATTACTTTTTTGCTAGGATTTGGGTTTGGCATAGAGAGTGCCAAATTTCTACTATTTTTATTTCTAGGTGTTACACTTGTTATTTCTAGTGGTTTATACGGATACAAGAAAAAAAGATTTGAGTGGCTGAGATGGGGGGGGAATATCGTGCATATCGGATTTGGTGTTTTGTTAATAGGGGTATTGGTATCATCCGTGAATAAACATATCCTCACTGCCAGTAATGAAGGCATTGATCTTGCACCAGAAATTGACTCAAAGGGCAACCAAGACAATAAGGGCATTAAATTTAACCGTGAAAATCAATTGCTATACAAAGGAAAGTCGAAGCAATTACAAGGATATACAGCAACTTATATTGAACATATTCAAGGTGTTGGAAATGACAGTATTGACAAATACTTTAAGGTTTTATTTCTGAACAAAGACGAATCAGGTAAAACTCTTGACAGTTTTGTTTTGATGCCGAAAACCCAAAATAATCCTAAAATGGGTTTGTTGGCCGAACCTTCAACGCGACATTTTCTCCACAAGGACATTTTTACCCATGTGGGTTACGAAAGTGGAATGGACCGCAATGAACCCTTTAGCAATTTTCGGCTCGATACAATAGGTTTTTACAGGCCATTCATAACCCAAACAGGGAAAGTTGTAATGCGTATTGACAGTATCATCCGATCTGTTAATGGCGACGGGTTATCCATTGTATTAATTGTCAAAGCAAAACGTTTACAAGATTCCATTTGGTTGCGACCCGCCGTTTTAATCAATGAAAAGACAGGCTCCTTCAATAGTGTCCCCGCTGAAGACAACCGATTTGGCATTATGCTTTCGATACTCAATATTCAAATCACAGATTTAACCCCCAACTCAAATAACATACGTTTTGTAATTCAAAGTGGTGAAAAAACACCCGTTTGGGATTATATAGTTATCCAAGTGATTGCATTTCCTTGGATTAATTTGGTATGGGCTGGTACCATCATTATGGTTTTTGGCTTTATTTTGGCGATACTTAACCGAATTCGCAAGCAAAAACAATTAACAATATGACAGGTAGAATCCTTATTTGGGGTTATGGAAAACTTGGTTCTTCTATTTTTAAGGCTCTTATTCAGGCGAATATTCCTGTTTCTGCCCTAATTCATTCTTCTGATAAAGCCTTCGATACAGAAAAAAATAATTTCAATACGGTATCTCGAAATAAAGTGTCTGTTATTTCGCCCGATATCATGGTTGACAGATTAACCAGTGAAACACTTGGAGCCTATTTATTACCTGGGGATACAGTGTTTGTTACTTTGCCCGACCGATTGATTGTGCATGCGATTAAGTCTTATCAGCGCGAGGGTGTATGTTTTATTCATTGCAGCGGAGCTACGCCAATGGTTGAATTGAATAAGGGCGTATCTGGGGTTTTTTATCCTTTCCAAACTTTTTCGGGAAAAACCCCTGTTGATTGGTCTATAATTCCAGTATTTATTGAATCTGCGGATGTGAAAGTATTGCAAAAATTGGAGTGGGTCGCACAAATACTGGGGGTTAAATCTACCCAAGTAATGAATAGTACAAATCGAGGATACCTCCACTTAGTTGGGGTTTTCGCCAATAATTTTACCCAAACCATGGCAATAATTTCCCGCGATTTGTTAGTAGAGGCACAAATGGATCAAACGTGGGTAATTCCCATTCTGGAAAAAACAGCGTATCATTTAACAGATGAAAATCCGTGGGATTCGCTCACAGGTCCTGCAAAGCGAGGGGATAGCGATACAATGGCCAAACACAACGGATTGCTGGGTTCCAATCCCGAGTTATTAGAAATTTACAATGCTTTGTCGTCGTATATTTCTAAGCACATGCCCGATTCAGCAAAGCAAAATTAGATATTACTTATTCAAGGATAAACGAATACCAAGGTATAGCGTAAACCCATTGGTTGGCCCCCAGGCATAACCACCATCAAAGCTATTGCTTTCGGGATTTTCCCAATTGACCACCGGGTTATGTTGTGTTACATTTCCCAAATTCTCACCCCCTATATAGGCTTCGAATTGCTTGCCAAATTCCTTCCGAATCTGAAGGTTAACAATCGTATACCATGGACTGTAACCCGAATGATTTCGATGACTTACAGATGAATAAAAGGGCAATCTTTTGGGACTATTGGTCTGACACATACCATCAAAATACCAACGGTTGCGGGTTTTATATTGTAAAACGAGCAATCCCCGATGAACCGATTGAAGTGCTTGCTGCATAAACTGACTATCAAGCCACAAACGGCTATCAACCCATCTGTAGCCTAGTTTAAATGTGAATCGTCGGGAAAAATAACCACTGATTTGAATTTGGGCATTGCGTGTTTTACCGGCTTGGTCGCCACTTACTGAATGAATTAATACCCGGGTAGGCGATTCATCTCTATCAGAAACAACCTGACTTAAAAACTGGGTTTCGAAAACATCACAAACAATTGTAGCGGGATACCCAGCAATTAATAGGTCTTTTTTATAGCTTAGACCATAATTCCACGCTTTTTCTTGTGGGATCCAGGAATTGTTGGCAATATTATTTGAAACAAAGCGACGCCCATTGATCAAAGATGGTAAATTTTCAGACATAAAATAAGCGGTTCTTCTCGCCATTCCACCCTGGAAATTTAGCCTTTGGGTTTTGCTGATTGCCCACTTAAGAAGGATTCGGGGTGTAGCATAGAACCCAAAAGTGGTATTATAGTCATATCGAAGTCCAATTACAGACGATAGAATAGGTTTTTCGACAGTGTATTCTGTAAAAACACCCAGGGCATGTTGCCATCCATCCATTTTCCAATCAAGGCCCATATTGTCTGAAAGTGTTTCTGTTAGATGGATACCCGAATAGGATATACCCGACTTGGTGTGTTGTCCATTTTTGGAGGGTGTTTGGTATAATGAGGTATAGAAAAAGCGGTCTTCTTGCCCTTTGTAATTTCGATTTTTCAAAGAATTTAAAACCCCGTCAAGTGAATGGGATGACACTTGAAAAATATTCCCAATACTACGATTTTGATCTTCCGACAAAAATATTCCCAATTTCCCATATACCTCAGCATGGTTTTCATTTAGATCGAAATGAAATGATTTTGGATCTGTAGACAATTCAGTTACTGAGCCTGGAGTAAGTGCACCTCCTTTTTTTCGATCGGCATAACCCATAAACCCCAACTGCTTCTCACTTTTTTTACCTTGGACTTGCAGGTGGTCGCCCAAAAAAAATCTTTGTGAAATGGGCATATCTGCCAAACCATCACCACCCATATCACTGCTGCGGTATTGTCCACCAGAGTGAAGGTAAATGTGGTTTAAAGCATTCTTGGAAATTGAGTGTTTGTGAATTAGGTTGAATTCTGAACGTGCTTGATGGTTAGAGTAAATATTGAGAAATATTTTTGGATCATTGATATCGGCTTTTAAATTATAATTTAGTGCGCCAGTGAGTCCATCGGCCCCCAAAATAACAGATCCTGCACCCTTGGCAATATGAACTTCTGAAACCATAGGACCCGGGATATTGGAAAGACCGTTCAATGAGGCCAATCCATTTATGGAAGGGATGCTCTCCCGACTCATGAGCACATATTTCCCAGCCAAACCCAACATTTCAACTTGCTTGATCCCGGAAACACCATCAGCATTTGAAATCTCAACGGTATTGTTTAGTTCAAAACTTTCGGAAAGGGTGCAGCAAGCAGCTTTTTTGAATTCCGATGCGGTAATAATCTCTGTTAGTGGGATTCCTTTGCCATTAAAGTAAGCGCCTCTTTCAGTGTTTATTTCGACCTTTCCAACGCTATCAATGATTGCTTGGGTGGTATCTTTAATCTGTTTTTGTTGGGCCAAAGAGCAAGTTGCGAAACAAAATGCAATGCAGACTGAAATTAATGTTTTCGTTTCTCCCATTCGTCGTTATCATCGCGGTATTTACAACAATCCGGAAGATTTTCGTAGACTATATTGCTGGCTTTTACTTTATTGGTATCATGTCCTATCATCGCAACAATATTGTGAAGTTGAATTTCTTCTAATTTTCGGGGATCGTAGCGGATGGTAAGTTGATCCGTTTCAATAGAATAAATTGCCTTATAAATCCCTTTTTTATCTAAAGATGCTTCAATTCTTTCTTTACATTGTCCGCAGTTTCCTTCCACTTGGAAAGAGATGGTAATTTTTTTTGGTGGCTTAGGCAATGAAAATACCGAATTGATAAAAACACATACACCGACTAGCGACAGTATAAATTTTTTCATATTCTATTATTTTTTAATTGTTTAATGGATAAAAAGCAACACAAATATAAATTATAACATTTATATCAGCGCTAACGTGCGTAAAAGTATTTCAAAAAAAACGATCTTTTTAAAAAAATTCACATTCGTGTATTTAAAGACGAAAATTTGAGAGTAATATCGCACCGAAGTATGAAATGGTCTACTTTTTTTCGAGTTAAAACAGTATTTGCCGATCAAAAGGATTCATTGTCTTTGAAACGGGTTTTTGGCCTACGCGATTTGACATTTTTTGGCATTGCGGCGATTATAGGAGGGGGTATATTTAGTTCGGTTGGCAAGGCCTGTTTTGATGGCGGTCCTGCTGTGGTTTATTTGTTTATTCTCTGTGGAATTGCTTGTGTCTTTGCCGCAATGTGTTATGCCGAATTCGCTTCAAGAATACCGATTTCTGGGAGTGCATACACCTATGCTTATGCTTCTTTTGGAGAACTCTTTGCCTGGATAATTGGCTGGGCGCTGATTATGGAATACGCCATTGGAAATATTTATGTGGCGTTTGCATGGTCGGGATACGTTGTTCATCTTCTGGATCAGTTTGTGTATGAATTGCCTCGATGGCTGGTTACAGATTGGTCCTCTGCCCATGACGCATTTATACACACAACCCAAATTGGGGTTGACAATGATGCGCTTATGGCATACAAGTTTTCTCCAACCTTGGCAGGCTTTCACATTGTTTTTGATGCGCCAGCATTGATCATCAATTTGCTGATTACAATTCTGGTATATAGGGGGGTTAAAGAATCTCGCAACGCGACCAATGCAATGGTAATATTAAAATTGATTGTGATTGTGTTGGTAATTGTTGTGGGTGCTTTTTATGTCGACATATCGAATTACAAACCTTTTATGCCCAAGGGTTTTGGGGGCGTAATGATAGGTATTTCTGCTGTATTCTTTACTTACATTGGATTTGACGCAGTGAGTACCATGGCAGAAGAATCTAAGAACCCCCAACGAGATTTGCCCAAAGGCATGTTTTACTCTTTGTTAATTTGTACGGTTTTATATGTTCTCGTTGCCTTTGTTCTGACGGGGTTAGTACCTTATACGAAACTGGACAAAATAGATCCATTGGCATATGCGATGGCAGAACATGGATTGTTGTGGATGGAATTGATTATTTCCTTCGTGGCTGTTATCGCTATGGCAAGTGTTTTGTTGGTATTTCAAATGGGACAGCCCAGAATATGGTTAAGCATGAGCAGGGATGGACTATTGCCACCTGCATTTGCAAAAATTCATCCCAAATATAAAACACCTTCATTTGCAACAATTGTAACAGGCATACTTGTGGGTATTCCTATTTTATTTACCAACGAGAATTTTGTACTTGATTTTACCAGTATAGGAACTCTATTTGCATTTGTGTTGGTTTGTGGAGGTGTTTTGATGTTAAAACCCCGTAAGGAAAATGACACAAAGGGCTTCCTATTGCCATTTATCAATGCCCAATACCTTTTTCCTTTATTGATTAGCTGTTTAATTATCGTAGTTCAATTGACTATGCCAAACTATTTTCCTAAACTATTGACCCTCGGCAATTGGAATAAAATTTTTTGGTTTTCAAATGGGGTGTATTGGCTCTTTTTGTTCACATTGTCGATACTTTCGCTTTTTCGAAAATGGTCATTAATCCCACTTGTAGGGGTGAGCATTTGCGCGTATCTTCTTACCGGAATGAAATCTAATAATTGGTACTGGTTTTTTATTTGGTTTGGATTGGGATTGTGTATTTATTTTTTGTATGGATACCGAAAAAGCAAACTGGCGATTTCCCAATCTGCTGCCCAAAAATCGAATTTCACAAATACATAACAAACAGTTAGAACAATTAATATTGTAAAAAAATCTATTACTTTCAAAAAAATACCCATTACAAATTATCCCAAGACAATGATAGAAATGGAAAATAGGGATGTCCCAGAACGCAAAGAAAAGAACATTGCTGACGTCATTCAACGAGTGTATAATAAATACCGTATCACCCAAAAAATAGATGAGATTGAATTGGTAAAAGTTTGGGCAGACATTGTTGGAGAGCTAATCGCAAGGCATACTTGTTCAATTTCCATGAAAGGAAAAACCCTATATGTAACATTTGATCAAGCGCCATTAAAAAACGAAATGTTTTTGCAGAAAGAATTAATTATCAAAGCTGTAAACGAAAAAATGGGAGAGGGTTTTTTGAAAAAAATATTTATCGCTTAATCTAGGTGTTTGGTTTTGAATATTCTATAGATTGCCCGGTATATCGGTTTTTTTGAGCATTGCTTTGTCGATGCTCACATTGAGTTCAAATCCTATGATTGTCGTAAGCATATTGATATAGATCAGTACCATTAGGGCGATTATTGCACCAATTGATCCATAAACCTTGTTATAGGCATTAAAGTTATTTACATAAAAACCAAATGCAATGGATGAAAGTCCCGCCAAAACCGACGCCATGGTACCCCCAGGGGTAAAAAAACGCCATCTTTTAGAATTGGATGGACCAAAGTAGTAGATACTGGAAATGATAATAAACATCAATGCAGCCAATATTATGTATTCGAGAAAAAGTATACAGAATTCATAAAGACCCGCCAAGGGCAATTGATGCGTATTGATATAAATAACGCTTTGGAAAGCCCATGTTAGAATAAGCAAGGCAATAATGATGAGTATTGTTAACCAAAAAGTTAAGAATATCGCTTTACCACGAATTTGAAACCAATTTTTTTTTTCCCCTTGAGGCAATCGACGATCAAAGGATATGATGAGTAAATGAAATGCGTTGGAAACAAAATATAGTGTTGTGATAAAACCAAAAGACAATAAACCGGTATTTTGTTTATTGAGAATTTCAAGGATGGTACCGTGAATCTCTTGGAAGCTTTGTTTTGGCAAAACCCTAGCCAATTCTTGAATAAATTGCATTTTTAGGCCCTGAAATGGAAGATAGGCTATGAGGGTTAGCAGAAAAATAATGGCGGGGAAAAGTGCGAGAAAAAAGTTGAAACTTAAACTCGATGCCCTAGAACTTAAATTTTCTTTGAATATAGCTCTCCAAAAATAGATCCCAACATTATAAATAGTTTCACCCTGAAAAGCCGCAAGACGTTTGTTTCTTATGTAGTAAAAAAAACGATGGCCAGGCATTTCAGAGGCTCCCGTTGATTCGGGTTTTAAGTCGTTTTCTGACTCACCACTGCCAGGGGTTGGAGTATTATTACGCATCGATTTGTACAATGGAGGTGCCATGAAGAATTAAAAATCGTATTTTTCTAAAATAATTGCTGGAATTTTAATGGGTTTAAGATCAAGCTTTCGGGCATAAAACATTTCCATCCTCGCAGTATTTAACAATTCGTCCTGTTGGTTGTAGGTTTCAAAAAGAAATATACACCGCACAGTCGGTTTTTCGGGTATTAATACTTCGATACGCAATACATCATCATATCTGCCGGCTTTTTTAAATTCAATTTGCATAGAACGAACAGGCATAATAAGCCCATTTTCTTCCATCTCTTTGTAACTGAGGCCTTTATTTCGCATTTGTTCAGTTCGGGCTTGTTCAAAATACCAAGCATACACGGAGTGGTGGACAAAACCCATTGGATCACATTCACAATAGCGAACCCGGATTAAATGTGAATACTTCATCTTCAATAACGTATTATGAATGTTTCTTTTATTTGTTCAGTTCGGGCAAATGCAAGTCCAATATTAAACAAATCTATCGAAACAGTAAAGGGATCATACATTTCAATTTGCTTCCATCGTTGTTCTTGAAAAGAACTTCGATTTTTCTTGACCATGACAAATGCGCCCTCAGAACCCAATTTTGGGATTATACAATCGATTATTTTCCAGAATTCGTCTTCTTCGAAATAATCATACAAAATAAACAATCCAATTTCATCCACTGTGTGTAATTTTTGGATTATATCAGATGCAGATTGATATATATGGGTTGTTACTCTTTCCGAACTGTGATATTTTCGCAGGTTAAATTCAGTTATCTCCAGCGATTTGCCAGCGCGTTCAAAAATATGGTATGCAATTGTATTGGATTCAAGATTGACAGTTTCGCCAGATGTTGTGGTTCTGGAAAATAAGCGTTCAAGATTGTTTGTGTTCTCCCTTTGCAAATACAAAGGCAATACAGCAAAAGAACTGCCCACTTCAACAATGTGTTTATGTGGACTTAGCAAAGACAAACGATAAATTAATCTTGCGTATTTGGCAGACACTATTTTTTGTTCTGCTACCTTGCCCATCATAAGGGGAGTATTCATGTTAAATGATATCTTGCTATTTGATTGAATCATTCTTTTTCTGCACAATTCGGCTATGTTTTCTGTTGTTGAAATCGCAGAGCCATATACAATGTTTTCAGCGAGTTGATATACAAAAGGCGAGTGGATTCCGTGGCGACTATTGGCCTGAAATAAATAAATAAGATAATCGACAAAGCCGAAAAAGCGATTGCGCGTCACGATGAACTTTTAAGGAGTTTCAATTCCTGTTCAGCTTTTGCGATTTCAGCTCTAACTTTTGAAATCGATTCATCAATTTGAATGGTCACCGCTTCGGTGTTTTTGGAATGTTTAAAAAAACTTTTATTGCTTTCCATTGTCAAAATTTCATCCCGCAATCTAGAAATGGTTTCCTGTAATTTTCGATCTTGAGTAGATTTTTGGGGTAAAGATTGACTTTGAAACGTATTGCGCTGAACGCCTTTGCCCGAAGAACGATTTGCCATGTTTAAAGATTTATAGCGAGCAAATATTTCATCTGTTAGTGCTTGGTATGTTTTATTTAGTTGCTGGTAAGATTTGCCAGAGACGAAGCCTGCTTCATTCCATTGTTTTTGAAATAACTTCAAATCATTAAGAAGTGTTTGTTGGTTTTGAGCTTCTGAACCATTCAATATCTCAAGACTTTTGATGATCGCTTTCTTTTTTTCAATTGATCCAGAAGATTCTGTTTTTTTCAGCTTAAACCATACATTTTTACGGGTATAAAAATGATCAAAAGCGGCCTTGAATTTATGCCAAATTTGATTGTTTTGTTCCTCTGGAACAGGACCAATTTTTTTCCATTCCTCTAGTAATTTTTGTAAAGCAGCGGTTGTTTTTATAAACTCTTCAGAATCTTTAAGTTTTTCTGCTTCTAAACAAAGCAAAGTCTTTTTTTCTAAATTGTCTTTTTTACTGTTTTGAACATCTTTAAAAAAATGCTTGCGTTCACCAAAGAAATGGTTGCGAATGGCTTTGAAGCGCAGCCATGTTTCTTCATTATTTTGGCTTGGAACGGGACCTATCTTCTTCCATTCGTCCATCAGGTTTTCCAATGCCGAAGACAACTTAGACCATTCTTTGTGTTGCGTCGGCAGAACAGAAATTGCCAACTCTCCTTTTTCGATCAAAATCAATTTTTTTTCTAAATTGTATTGGCGATTGGTATCAATTTTTTCTTGCTGTTCTTTTTTTGCTTGGATAACAATGTCCGAAGAAGTTTTAAATCGCTTCCAAATATCTTCCGAAATGTCATTCCTTACAGGACCGGTATTTTTCCAATCTTCATGGTATTTATTGAGTTGTAAAAGAGCTTTTCTAATATTTGGTTCATCCTTTAACGCTTCTGCTCGCTTGATCAACTCAATTTTCAGTTCTAAATTTTTGTCTTTATCCAGATCTTTCAATTCATTGAAAACAGACATTTGGTCATAGAACTTATCTATGAAAAACTTGTACGAAATGTGCAATTCGTTTTGGTATTCTTTGGGTATTTGACGTATTTCTCTCCACTGACGCATATACTCTCTCAGGGTTGACAGACTTTTTTCGGTTTCTTCAGACTCAACCAAAATCTTTATATTCTCTAATACAGATTGCTTGTGTTTAAGATTAACAATCTTTTCTTCTTCGGCACGTTTCCTTTCTTCATTTTTACGCTTCTTAAATGCTTGAAGCAATGAATTTAGTTCTTGCTTGGCCTCGTCTTTGGGGGAAACAAAAGCACGAGCGTCGTTTCCATCCTCTACCCATTGGCGAATTAAAGAAGGTCTCTCTTGGTCCATCAAATCATCAAATGCATTGAGCAATCCTTGGTATTCCAATGCCGCTTTCTTTGTATCCGCGGTGTGCACCAATTCTTTTGCTTTTAATAAAATCTCTTCCTTGCTGAGTTTAGAATAGATGTTTTCAGCCAGATTTTCATCAGGGTTTTGCTCCATCAATTGTTCGACGTCGTTCAATTGATCACTATACGTTTCCGCTATTGGGCCGACTTTTTTTACCATTTCAATGCCTCTAACTATTCTTTCCTTTTAATAATTCGTCTTTCCTCATCAACATCCATAGTGCAGCTTCGGCAGCTTCAGACCCTTTATTGCCCAAAGAACCGCCTGCACGTTCTAGGGCTTGTGCAAAATTTTTAGTTGTTAGAACTCCAAAAATACAAGGTTTACTGTATTTTAATGCCAATTGCGATATGCTATCTGCTGCAGATTTACATATAAAGTCGAAATGTGGGGTTTCTCCTTGAATCACGCAACCCAAATTGACAACTGCATCGCAACCATTTTCAAAAAACCATTGGGCACAGGTTGCGATCTCAAACACACCTGGAACAGAGCATTGTTTAATTTCTAATGATTGAATCTGTTTGAATTGCTTTAAGGTACTGATAGCGCCATTTTTTAATGCATCGGTAATTTGTTTATTCCAAACAGAGGTAACAATTCCAATTGTATATCGAGAATCGGAAAAGTGGGGGGGTAATGAAGGGTTAGATTTTAGCGTTGTAGCCACTTAAGTTGGAATCAATTTAAATCACCCAGTAATCCTTTGAGTCGGTAGATGAATTTTTCCGCATCCGATCCATCTTGGGTGGCATTGTATTTACTCTCTAATATTTGATAGCATTCAAGGGCTGAACTGTATTCTTTTGCCATTTCAAAGTGAATGGCTGCCTTTTTGTAGTACATACTGCTGGTAAAGTCGTTATCTCCTAATTCTGCGGCATCTTCAAATAAGCCAGCAGCTTTGGATGTTTCTCCTAATCCGGAGTAGCATGTAGCTTTTGCACCCATGATAGCTGGTTCTAAGAAAGCATCCCCAGCGGCATTGAAATTATTCAAATAATCCAAGGCTTTTTTAAATTCATTTTTATGCATGTATGAAAGACCTACAATCAATGCAGCTTCTTTTCCTTTGTCTGTATAGCTGTAATTATCTGCGATTTCAACAGCAGAAACAATACGTTTTTTTTTGTCACCTTTAAGAACGATATCAAAAGAATCCGTCTTAAAATAGTGGTATATTTTGGCAAATTTATTGGCCGCTTCTTTTTCTTGGTCGGGCAAATAAAAATTGAACCAATACACAATAGAGCCAATGGCAATAAGCAGCGATAATCCAGTATACAGGACTATGTTTTTATGTTTTTGATGAAAATCACTGATTCTCAACTGAACCGCTTGAAGTCTTTCTTTAATGTTCATAATGTGTTAAACAGGGGGCGAATATAATATATTAATAAATTAATCGGTAATATAAGGATAGTCGTTTTCTACATACACATCCTTAAATAGGTCTTTGGCTTCAGGGTAAGCCGCATTTTCAGCAAATACCACGCTGGCATTTATTTCATCCATTATTCCTTCTTCTATCAGATCTAATTCCAATTCAGAAGCGTACTTTTTTTCCAATATAATCGCTTTGGTAGTTTCCAAGGGGTCCTTTTCCTTGTAGTCAGCCACCTCATTTTTTGATCTGTAACTGGCCGGGTCACTCATGCTGTGTCCACGATAACGGTATGTTTTTATCTCTAAAAATACTGGGCCTTTGCCTTCTCTAGCATGCTCACAGGCATTATATATTGCCTGGTGAACAGTCTCACAACACATTCCATCGACCTGATAACTGGGCATCTCATAAGCCAATCCTAGTTTGTAAATTTCAACGAGATTGCTTGTACGCGCAACACTTGTTCCCATTGCGTATTCATTGTTTTCACAAATAAAAACGACCGGTAATTTCCACAACATGGCCATATTAAAAGCTTCGTGTAAAGCCCCTTGTCTGGCAGCGCCATCACCAAAAAAAGTAAGGCATACATTGGAAGTAGCATTGTATTTTTCAGCAAAAGCAAGACCAGCGCCCAAGGGGATTTGCGCACCCACGATTCCATGACCCCCCACAAAATCATGTTCTTTTGAAAACATGTGCATGCTGCCACCTTTTCCTCCGGTGCAACCAGATGCTTTGCCAAATAGCTCAGCCATTACCGAATTGGCGCTAATACCCATGGAAAGGGCGTGTCCATGATCTCTGTATGCAGTAATGACTTTATCGCCTTTTTTTATTGCAGATGCCATTCCAGACGTAATGGCCTCTTGTCCAATATAAAGATGACAGAAACCCTTGATTTTTTGTTGACCGTACAACTGCGCAGTTTTCTCTTCGAAACGACGCTGTAACAACATTAGTTTATACCAATTGATATGCTCTTTCTTACCAAATTTCATTTACTTCAAATAAAGTGTTTGCAAAAATAAAACGTAAGTTCCGATTATGCGCCATATGGGGGTGCTAAATATATCAAAGGCCCTCAATTATTTCAATGGATACATGTAAGGACATTTTTTTGCCCTCTGCTTCATCTTACCTAAAACTATAAAAATGCCAATGGCAATGAATTTTATGCACTTAGATTTTTTCTTCAATATTTTTAACCTTGTCTTTGATAAGTCCGATTTCTCTTTGTATCATCCTAATCGCAGGGCCAATATCTTCTGATTCCGTTGTTTTTGGGTCTTCAAATTTTGGGTTTATGTAGTTTACGAATTTCCAGATTTCCAATATCAAACCCACCTTAACCGAATAGGGTGCATACAGAGGGTTGGTACTGCAAAGTAAAAAGGTTCCATCTTCCTCGATGCGATTGTACAAAACCTTAAAAACGATCCCGTCTTCTTGTGTGATTACAATATAGGGGTGGCCATTGCGAACAATATTCCAATCTTGTATGTATTCTCCAGTAACAAAAGCGCCCTCTGTAACGGGTGGCATACTGTCTCCTTGAATGGGAAAACTCCGGTATTTTTTGTTGGCAGAAAGAAAGGGCAAATTGAATGCCGGCAATGTTTTGATATAATCTGGATCTGCATAGCCAGTTGCATAGCCTGCCTTGGCTTTAATGGGGACCAATTCGATATTTTCTTCATTCTGCTCACTAATGGTGGTAGCCAAAACCCTAAGCCGAGTGCCTGTAAGGTCAAAATCAATCCCTTTTTCCAATTGTGAAAGTTGCTGTTCTCCCATAGTGCACAAATTATTGCGTAACAGTTTATCGATATTAATTTGAAAAAAATCAGAGAGTCTAATCAATACGAAAATGCCAGGTTCGGCAACCCCGTTTTCATAGCTATTGTATGCAGATCGAGTGAGTAAAAGACTTTTTGCAACATCTTCTTGGCTTCTTTTTCTGCGTTTGCGCAGGAGCTTGAGATTTTCTTTTAAGTACATTGTTAAAAATATTGACAAGTTTATGTCGTGTAAATGAACAACAAAAAATACATAATGGCAAGAAAATCTATTTTTTTTTGTTAATTTTTTTGGCAATACTCGAATTGTAGACAAAATGGTGATTCTATATTGGTTCTCAATCTTTGTGTTTCATATTTAAACCCTTAATTTGCCTTCATGAACTATTGGCTGATTAAATCTGAACCCTTTAAGTATAGTTGGGAGCGGTTTATGAAAGAAAAGCTTACTTTTTGGGATGGGGTTCGCAATTATCAAGCAAGAAACAACCTTATGGCAATGGAGTTATTGGATGTTTGTCTTTTTTACCACAGCAATGAAGGCAAAGAAATTGTTGGGGTTGCGGAAGTGGTCAAAACACACTATCCCGACCCAACTTCCGATGAACCTGCATGGGTTGTGGTGGACATTAGGCCTTCTTTCCAACTCAAAAACCCTGTTCCTTTAGCCATTCTTAAGTCTGATCCTAGATTGTCTTCGATAGGGTTAATCAAACAACCAAGATTATCCGTAATAAGTATATCAAAAGATGAGTTCGATACCGTAATTTTGTTGTCAAATGAGCCAGCCTAAATTGCTCATCAGCCCAGCAAAATTTGACCTCATTGTTAAGAGGTTTGCCTTGCAATTGATTGAAATTCACGGTAATTTCTCGAATTCTGCAATGATCGGATTGCAACCCAGAGGGGTTAATTTGGCGAAGCGTATTTTAGATGTAATCACAGAACTTCAACCCGAAAACAGTCTTCTTTACGGAGAATTAGACCATACTTTCTTCAGGGATGACATCGGGCGAGGTGAAATTTTTATGCCCAAACGATCGACCATTAATTTTTCTACGGAAGGTCTTCAAATTATAATGGTAGACGATGTATTGTATACAGGTCGGAGTGTCAGGGCTTCTTTAGATGCGTTGATGAGTTTTGGACGACCCAAACAAATAGAGCTAATGGTCCTTGTCGACCGCCGGTTTAAAAGAGAATTGCCAATATCTCCAAATTATGTAGGGGTTGAGGTAGATTCACGCAGTACTGGAGAACATGTTAAAGTAGATTGGAGTGAAACAGTTCAACAAGTTTGGTTATTAAGCAATACAGAATGACGACACAATTGCCTATCAAACATTTACTGGGAATTAAAGGCCTTGAGGCTTCCCATGTTCAAACAATATTTGAGACAGCCGACAATTTCAAATCATTGCTTAATGGACCGGTAAAAAAAACACCTGCGCTTAGAGACACCACCATCGCAAATTTATTTTTTGAAAATTCTACTCGAACCAGGGTTTCTTTTGAATTGGCAGAGAAAAGACTGGGTGCAGACATTATAAATTTTTCTAGTTCTTCGTCAAGTGTAAAAAAAGGTGAAACATTAATTGACACAGTAAACAACATACTAAGCATGAAGGTTGATATGGTTGTTATGCGTCATCCAGCCCCTGGTGCTTGCGTTTTTTTGTCTAAATATATAGATGCTCAGATAGTAAATGCCGGTGATGGCACACATGAGCATCCGACACAGGCATTGTTAGATGCATTTTCAATCCGTGAGAAATTTGGGGACGTAGCTGGAAAAAAAGTTGTTATCATTGGAGATATACTCCATTCAAGAGTTGCGTTGAGCAATATTTACTGTCTGCAACTTTTGGGTGCTGAGGTAATGGTTTGTGGCCCTGCTACACTTATTCCCAAAAATATTCAGCACTTGGGTGTTTCAGTAACCCATAAACTACAGGATGCTTTGAAATGGTGTGACGTGGCCAATGTGTTGCGCATTCAATTGGAGCGTCAAGACCAGAGGCATTTCCCTTCTTTAAAAGAATATACAAGCTTGTATGGGCTTACACTTGAGAGATTAAAAAGTCTTGACAAAGAAATTTGCATCATGCATCCCGGTCCAATTAACCGTGGCGTAGAAATTAGCAGTGATGTTGCCGATGGTGAGCACAGTATTATTTTGCAACAAGTTGAAAATGGCGTTGCCGTTCGAATGGCTGTTTTGTTTCTCTTGGGTCAACAGCGATTGTGATCTTTGTATGACTAAAAAAAATACAATACCCAACCCTGTTTTGGTAAACAACTTCAGGGCCGATGTTGTGGAGAGTTTTCACCGTGGTTCTTTTTGCGTGGTTGACCAGAAAAGCCAATTGATTTGGTCTATGGGAGATATTGGACAAATTGCATTTCCAAGATCAGCGCTCAAATATTTTCAACATATCCCCTTCATTCTATCGGGGGGGTTTGATGCATTTGGGTTTACAGAAAAAGATTTGGCCATAATGTGTGCTTCCCACAATGGAGAACCAATGCATGTAGATGCAGTTACAAAGATACTATCAACGATATCGCTCAACCCCGAAACGCTGCAATGCGGAGTTCAACAACCCGCTATTAAAAGCGATTATTCCGCACTGATTCGAAACAATCAATCCCCCAGTGTACTTCACAACAATTGCAGTGGCAAACACGCAGGTTTTTTGGCGCATTGTATGCACAATAAACTTGATATTGTTGATTATCTATCCCCAAAACATACATTACACCTAGAAATAAAGAAAATTACAGCGTTGTTTTACGAATTGGAAGAGAAAGATTTGCGGGTCGGGATTGATGGTTGTTCTGCACCCATTTTTGGTATGCCTTTGCTCAACCAGGCTTTGGCATATAAAAACCTGATTTCTCCAATGGTTTGGAAAGACAAAGCCCTTGAATCTGTTTGCAATCGTATTGTTAAATCTGTTATTCAATATCCTGAGCTTGTAGCAGGAACAAAACGTTATTGTTCTGATGTGATGCGCATTACCAAAGGTAAAGTTATAGGAAAAACAGGGGCTGATGGAATTTATTGTTTGGCGATACCCCATAAAAAATGGGGGATTGCAATAAAAATTGATGATGGGAAAATGGGACCACAGTATCAGGTTGCCCACGAGATTCTATTGAGACTCGGATTGCTGAGCAAAAAAGAGGAGAATGCCTTGATGCATCACTGGCAGTTGGAAAATATCAATTTTGCAGGAAACTCGGTCGGTTTTTCCAAGGCAGTTAAGCTAAATTGTCCTTTTTGATTCGACATTGGCCAAGCCATGTCCAAAACCAACTGCTTTCCCCAAATGTTAGGGGAGTATAAATCGCAGCAAAAACACAAGATTTTTATTCAATCCAACGGAAGATTTTACTCCAACGAATGCCCCGGGTTTTATACTCCATATTTCCATGTTCGGACAAAGGCAAATACGTATCGGGATCAATGCCAATGACTTTTTTTAGGCTAAAAAAGGTAAATAGTGGTTTTCCTACGATATGGTCTTCCGGAACATAACCCCAATAACGAGAATCCAGGCTGTTGTAGCGATTATCACCCATCATCCAGTAATAACCCATTTTAAAAGTATATTTTTTGATTTCAACTCCATCGGTCGAATAAAATTTGCCATCTTGTTCAGAAATATTGGCTTCCTCATATTTGTTGATAGCCAAATTAAGCCAGTCCCAATTTTTTTGGGTCAACACAAGGGTTTCACCCCGTTTAGGCAAATAAAATTCACCGTAGTTGTTCAGGTTCCATCGCGGTTTCATGTATTTTGTTGCCAAAGTGTCGGGGAATAGGTTTCGATCATATCCTATATCGATTGTATCTAATTCAATACTCAAAACTGTGGCATCCTTTCTAATTTTTTGAATATTTTCGGGCCAGGTAAAAAGGGTATAGGGTAATATGTCCTTTCCCAAACGTTTTCCATCGGCGATGTATTTTTCGGCATTGTATGGAAATTGAAAATCCCCCAAATCATTTTCAGCAAGAAAATCCTCTGTTATCGGTTCACTCATCAGGGCTAAATACCGTTTTTGTTGCTTGCCAACGCTTGGCAATTCTTTTCCATTTATATAGATTATCCCTTTTGATATAAGAATTCGATCGCCCGGAATTCCTATACAACGCTTTACATAATTGTCTTTTTTATCGGTTGGGTATTCATCTCCGTCAGCAGGCCAGTTAAAAACAATGATGTCATTGTTTTTAATGGTATACCAACCCGGTAAACGCATGTAGGGGAGCTCTAGCCAATCTGAATAGGCTTTCATTCCCAGTATTTCTTTGGGCGCCAACACAGGAACAGTGATGGGTGTCATTGGAATGCGCATGCCAACTTTCGCACGACCAACCACCAAATAATCTCCAACCATTAGGTTGGATTCCATGGAAGGTGTTGGAATCTGGTATAAATCAAAAAACAAGGCACGCATACCCCCAGCGACATAGGCTGCAAACAGAATTGCGTCTCCCCATTCACGAATGCCATTATTCTTGGGGACATGGGTTTCTCGCCATGATTTTTTCCCAGCTGGACCAATAAAAGTAAGCGGACTAAAGGCCAAAATTGGGAAGTAAATAAAACTAAAAACAGTCCCAAAAAATTGTTGCCAATATCCGAATTTACCAAAAGATCGAAGAATGTCAAGGGTGATATTAAAGCTAAATAAAATGTTGATACCGGGCGTTATCATTCCGAATATATACCATTTGGGTCTACCCACAATTTTTATCCAATACCACCAACTGACCACTGGTATCCAAGCAACCCAAAAAGATTCTCCGGCAGTTTTGAACATCCGCGAAAGACCTATTCTGGTCAATAAAAATGAAATACACCACAAAATGAAGAAAAGAGATACGTTATAGCCTTCCATGAATCAATACCTTAAAGGGCAAAGTTAAGAAAATCGCCCATATCAAATACACCGCGTTTTCCAATCAACCACTCCGCTGCCATAATTGCACCTTTCGCAAATCCAATTCTGCTTTTTGCTTCATGCTCAAATCGAATTATATCGATGGCATTTTCATAGGAAAGACTGTGTTTTCCATATACTCCATGCATTCGTTCTGCGTGAATAAGTAGAATATTATCTATATTTTCTTGGCGAATTTCTGGTATTGACTCAGTGGGGGATAGTGCCCAATTTTCATAACGAGTTGAATGTGAAATTACCCCTTCAGCCAAGGTAATTGCTGTTCCACTGGGCTTGTCTATTTTTTCGGTATGGTGAATTTCTGAGATACTGCAATTGTAATCGTATGCATCCATCAAGACGGAAAGTTTTTTTGACATCTCAAAAAAAAGATTGACCCCTAGGCTGAAATTAGAAGATGCAAGCAATGTGCCCCCCATTTTCAGACAATCAGCAGCGACACTTTCAAATTGCATATTCCATCCAGTCGTACCTTCCACCAAAGGAATATTTTTCTCAAAACAAAGTTGTGCATGGCTTTTTACGAGTGAAGGGGTACTAAAATCAATGACAACATCCCCAACCAAAAATGTATTGGCATTGAATGGATTTAACGTGTGGTATTTCTCCACTATGGTATGCCCTTTTTCGATGGCCAATTGCTCGACAATTTTGCCCATTTTACCAGATCCAATCAACAATATATTCACCCTGCAAACCTACATTATTTCTATTTGTCGTGGCCTCATTTTTAATCAGATATTTAAATATTACCCTAAAATAATGCAATTTTGTGGCATGGGCAGGTCTAAGTTGGGGGTGATATTCATAGGAGTTTTGTTAATTGTGGGTATTGGTTTCATTTTTTTGGGACAACACCTAAAGACAAATAATTCAGAAGATAGGGTCTTGAATATCAAAAATTCTATTTCGATGGATTCCCTAGAAATTTTGGTAGCCAATCAATTTGGAATCTCTTTTTATCCTGGGTTTGGGAAAATTTGTCATTGGATAGGTTATGATCATCCAAGCCCTATTTACCTTGTCGTAAAACCCAAAACAAGTGCATGGAATCTGGCAAAATTATTGCTAAAATACCAATCTGAAACCAGCAATTGGGTCTTGAGATCTTCATGGTACAGCAAAGAATTGGTGGTCTCAATTGCGGGAAAAATACCCTACGACGAAAAAACCATTCTTGGGATCTTATCTGATTCACTTGTACTTGCAAGCTTGGGTGTAAATCGTCAAACCTGGCCTGTATTATTTATTCCCAATACATACAATCTTAAAAAGGCTACAACACCCATAGGTTGGTTAAAACGAATGAAAATAGAATCCGATAAATTTTGGACAAAAAATCGTGAAAAAGCATTAATGACAAAGGGTATAAGCAAATTAGACGCTGTCATCATTGCGAGTATAGTAACGAAGGAGAGTAACAAGATCAGCGAATTTGGTAAAATTGCGTCTGTTTATCGGTTGCGCCTTAAACTGAATATGCCCCTTCAGGCGGATCCAACTGTAGTATTTGCGAAGGGGAGTTCGGGGAGGGTTCTTTCTGCAGACCTAAAAATCAATTCTGCGTATAATACGTATCTTTATTCTGGATTGCCTCCAGGGCCAATTTGTATTCCAGACCCCCTTGCTATTGATTCGTGCTTGTTTGGACGAGAGTATCCCTACTTGTATTTTTGCGCCAATTCCAACCTGCAGCCCGAACACCTATTCGAAACCACTTTGAAAGCGCACAATAAAAATGCAAGGGCCTATCACAGGGCATTGGATGCCATGAAAAAGTAATTTTATTGTTTGACGAATTGCCCGACAAATGGTTTTCCATTGTCCTTGACACCATTCAAAAAATAGAGTCCGGGTGTTAAATTTTGGATATTGATTTTAATAATATTTGTTCCACTGTATACTTGTTTTCCATTGATGCCAAGAATCTGAACCGAGTTGCAAAAAGAGGGCAAATTGATTTCAATGGAGGATGGGTTTGGGTATGTGTTGATCGACTCAATTCCAAACAAAGCAGTAGAAGAACTATTGCTTTTTGGTGCAAGGGTAATACTGGTTTTTACCGTTTGGTCTCCATTATTAGATCCATCGCCATTGGAAACAATACTAATGGCATAGATCATGATATCTCCAGTCAAAGCAGCAGGAGCAGTCCATTCAAACGACCATACGCCTGAAAGACTGGGAGAGGTATGCCCACAAATTTCGCGAGTACCACTGGGATAAATAGAAGCACCTCCTTTGGCTGAAGACATTTTCCCAATTCCCAAATTGGAAGCATTCAGTACGGTGGCTTGAAACCCTTTTTGGGTAGAAGTCCCCAATGAAGCGATAGATACAATATATGTTTTTCCGACTTCAATATTGGTTACAACAGACATTGAGGTTTTGTCTATTACGGATATTGTAATGCTACCGTTTCTATTCGAGCCAGGATTGTGACAAGAAGAACAACTTCCAGAGGAAAGCGGAGCACCTGTTCTATCGCCTCCAGGGCCATTGGAATTGCCAGATATACAAAACGCTACAATGCTGATGAAAAAACAAAATAACATCGATTGAAAGATTTTTGGCGTCATATTTTTTTTTGTCCGAATATACTGAATTAAATCCAATTGAAAAGGTTAAATAATTTGCCGATCTGATATTAATGGGCAACTTGTAAAATACCTTGTGCAAGGTTTGGGTGTGAGTGATCCCTTATTTCTGGATCAAAAATGCTGAAGTCCGCCAAAATAAATTCGAGTAAACACTTTTGGCAAACATCCTGTGCAAGGAATTAATAATTTTGGCTATTATTTTTCCCAATTTTTGGCTTTAAAAATGAAAATAGTCAATGCATGTATTAAATTTGCACTCATAAATGAATCAGCCAAATGATTATTTGCCCATTTTAATTCAAATCGCTGTGGCTGTAGGGTTTGTTGCCCTAACGCTCTCTCTTTCCCATCTTCTTGGGCCCAGCAGAAAAACGGTCAACAAAGTAGAGAATTTTGAATGTGGAATTCCTATACATGGGAATGCGCGTTTTCCGGTTTCTGTAAAATATTTTTTGTCTGCTATTCTTTTTGTTTTGTTTGATGTGGAGGTGATTTTCTTTTATCCATACGCGGTTAATTTCAAGGAAATGGGTTGGCACGGATTTGCCGCAGTTGCAACTTTTATTGGATTTTTCTTAGTGGGATTTATATATGTTTGGAAACGCGGTGCCCTCGAGTGGGAACACTAAATTTATCAGAACGGGAATGGTAAACCAGGCATCTGCACCAGAGGGAATTGAAGGACAGGGGTTCTTTGCAACATCAATGGACAAGGCTATTGGATTGGCAAGGGCTAATTCATTATGGCCACTGCCTTTTGCTACCTCTTGTTGTGGTATAGAGTTTATGGCGACCATGGGTGCAAATTACGATTTGGCTCGTTTTGGGTCTGAGCGACTGGCATTCACTCCCCGCCAAACTGACTTATTAATGGTGATGGGCACAATCTCCAAAAAAATGGGTCCAATTTTAAAGCAAGTTTACGATCAGATGGCCGAACCCAAATGGGTATTGTCTGTTGGTGCCTGCGCTTGCTCTGGTGGAATTTTCGATACCTATAGTGTTTTACAAGGAATTGACAAGGTTATTCCTGTGGATGTGTATGTTCCGGGATGTCCTCCAAGACCTGAGCAAATTATCGATGGACTTATGAAAATTCAGGAATTGGCCAAAAGTGAAACTCTGAGAAGACGCGACAGCGATGATTACAAGAAAATGTTAGAAAGCTACAATATCGAAACCCTTAAATGATGCAAACCCTTGAAAATGAACACTTGCTTTTGGCGATTGAAACCCATTTGGGAGATATGCCTACGAGCCAAGTCGACACTTTTGGCATGTTGAATATTGAAGTTAACCGATTGCAGATTGTTTCAATTGTCAAATTCTTGAAAGAAAGCCTAGAATTTAATTTTTTGACAGACTTGTGTGCTTCTCATTATCCGGAGAAATTGGGTGCCGAATTTGAGATTGTATATCATCTCCATAATTTTATTGCCAACAAACGATTGCGTATAAAAGTGGCATTGTCTGAAAACGATATTTTCATTCCTACATTGACAGGCGTTTTTGTTGGGGCCAATTGGATGGAAAGAGAGACTTTTGATTTCTATGGCATTCAATTTCAAGACCATCCCGATTTGCGACGTATTTTAAATATGGAAGATATGGATTATCATCCCCTGCGCAAACATTATGCATTGGAAGATGAAACCCGGACAGACAAAGACGATAAATTTTTTGGGCGATGAGCAATTTTTCTATAAAGGGGAGCGGACATGTTCTTTCAACAGAAACAATTGACGGCGAAATTGCAACCCTCAATCTCGGGCCGACGCACCCAGCAACCCATGGTATTTTTCAGAATGTACTGACAGTGGACGGCGAACGTATTTTAAAGGCCGAGCCAACCATTGGCTATATTCATCGCGCATTTGAAAAATTGGCTGAACATCGACCCTATAACCAAATTACTCCCATAACAGATCGCTTAAATTACTGCTCATCACCGATTAATAATATCGGATGGCATATGACTGTTGAAAAATTGGTGGGTATTGAAGTGCCCAAGCGGGTAGATTATATGCGGGTGATCGTAATGGAATTGGCGCGTATTTCGGACCACTTGGTTTGCAATTCTGTAATAGGGGTTGACACGGGTGCTTTCACGGGCTTTATTTATATGTTTCAAGAACGGGAAAAAATTTATGAATTATATGAAGAGATTTGTGGGGCAAGACTCACTACCAATATTGGTCGTATTGGGGGTTTTGAGCGAGATTTCAATCCTATTTTCTTAGCAAAACTCAAGAAATTTTTAGACGGATTTTCTGCAAGTTTCAAAGAATTTGACACCCTTCTCACACGGAATCGCATTTTCATGGATCGTGTTATTGGTGCAGGACCAATTTCTGCCGAACGTGCCATTGAATATAGTTTTTCGGGTCCCAATCTCAGGGCTGCGGGCGTTGATTATGATGTAAGGGCCATGAATCCTTACAGTAGTTATCAAGATTTTGATTTTATTGTACCCATTGGCAAAGATGGTGATACTTATGACCGATTTATAGTACGGCAAGAGGAAATCCGACAGAGTATACATATTATACGACAGGCCTTAGAAAAAATGCCCAAAGGAGATTTTCATGCACATGTCCCCGATTTTTATTTGCCCCCAAAAGAGGATTTATCCAACAGTATGGAATCTCTGATTTATCATTTTAAGATCGTAATGGGCGAAACCCAAATTCCCAAAGGAGAAGTATACCATGCGGTTGAAGGTGCAAATGGTGAATTGGGTTATTATTTGGTGAGTGATGGCGGAAGAACCCCTTATCGTTTGCATTTTCGCAGACCTTGTTTTATTTACTACCAAGCATTTCCTGAAATGGCAAAGGGTTCAGTATTAAGCGATGCGATTCTCACCATGAGTAGTATGAATGTAATTGCTGGAGAATTGGATGCATAATCTTAGAACCGTGAAACAAGAAATGATAGAATTCCCCGAACACTTGCTTAAAGAAGTTGGCCGACAAATGGCCAAATTTCCCGATGGAAAACAAAAAAGTGCTGTGCTCAGTATATTGCATATTGCCCAAGCCCATTTTGGATACTTGTCTGAGCCGGTTATGGATTATGTTGCCAGATTGCTTCATATATTGCCAATTGAGGTATACGAAGTGGCTACTTTTTATTCAATGTTCGATACCCAAGCTGTTGGCAAGGTTAAATTAGAAGTATGTAGAACCGGGCCTTGTATGATTGAGGGATCTGAAAAAATTATAGCTTACATCGAATTGAAATTGGGCATAAAAGTGGGTCAAACAACGCCGGATGGTCTATTTTCATTAAAAACAGTAGAGTGCCTGGGCGCCTGTGGATACGCCCCAATGCTTCAGGCGGGCAACCAGTATCACGAACATTTAACGGAAGAGAAAGTCGATTCACTATTGGCTACGTATCGAGAAAATTCAGAATCTAATTATTGGGGATTGAAAAATCATGGATCGTAAACTACTGTTAGAACACGTTTTGGTTGAAGGCATCAATGGCATTGATGGATACCAAAAAAAAGGGGGGTATAGAGCCCTTGAGAAGGCACTCAATTCAATGTCTCCAAACGAGATTGTAGAAGAAGTTAAAAAGTCTGGTCTTCGGGGTAGAGGGGGAGCGGGTTTTCCTACAGGAATGAAATGGAGTTTTATTGCAAAGCCAGAAGGTGTTCCCCGTCATTTTCTGTGCAATGCAGATGAAAGTGAGCCAGGAACTTTTAAAGATCGCTATTTAATGGAAAAAATCCCCCATTTGTTGATTGAGGGAATGATTTTGTCTTCGTATGCTTTGGGTTGTAATCTTTCTTATATTTATGTTCGCGGAGAATACATGTATATCATTCAGATTCTAGAAAAAGCCATTGCAGAAGCGTATCATAAAGGGTATTTGGGTAAAAATATATTGGGCAGTGGCTACGACTTAGAATTGGCTGTCACTTGTGGTGCTGGGGCTTATATCTGCGGAGAGGAAACAGCCATGATCGAAAGTTTAGAAGGGAATCGAGGAAATCCACGCATTAAACCTCCTTTTCCTGCTGTGAAAGGATTGTGGGGAAGACCCACTGTTGTGAACAATGTAGAAACCATTGCCGCAATTGTTCCTATCGTAAATGAAGGAGGCGACGCATATGCCAAGATTGGCATTGGAAAAAGTACTGGAACCAAACTTATTTCAGCTTGTGGCAACATCAATAAGCCAGGTGTATATGAAATATCCTTGGGAATATCCGTTGAAGAATTTCTGTATGGAGACGACTATTGTGGGGGCATTAAAAATGGAAAACAATTAAAGGCTTGTGTTCCAGGTGGATCGTCTGTACCAATACTGCCTCACCACCTTGTATGCAAAACCGCAAACGGTGACCAACGCTTAATGAGTTACGAAAGTTTGTCAGATGGTGGCTTCATCACTGGAAGTATGCTGGGATCTGGGGGATTTATTGTCTATGATGAAAACCAATGCATCGTCAAAAATACTTGGAATTTCACGCGGTTTTACCACCACGAAAGTTGCGGTCAATGCAGTCCTTGTCGCGAAGGTACGGGCTGGATGGAAAAGATATTTCATCGTCTGGAACACGGGCATGGTAAGATCGAAGACATCGATTTACTTTGGGATATTCAACGCAAAATAGATGGCAATACGATTTGTCCTCTAGGAGAGGCTGCAGCATGGCCTGTTGCTTCAGCAATTCGTCATTTTAGAGAAGAATTCGAATGGCATGTTAAAGAGCCCGCATTATGCTTGGTAAAAAATTATGGACTGGTTGGGATAAACATTCCTGTTTTAAATAACGCATAACCCATGACAGATTCAGATATAAAATTTAAAATAATCATCGATGGGATTCAGTTGGAGGTTGATCCTGGAACCACAATTTTAAATGCCGCACGATTGATTGGCGGTGAAGCAGTTCCCCCAGCGATGTGCTACTATTCAAGTCTTGATGGAAGTGGTGGAAAATGTCGAACCTGCTTGGTAGAAGTAGTCAAAGGTTCAGAAAAAGATCCCCGTCCAATGCCCAAACTGGTCGCTAGCTGTATGACTTTGGTAGCCGATGGAATGGAAGTCAACAACAAAATAAGCGAAAAAGTGCTTGAAGCACGCGCTGGTGTTGTTGAGTTTTTGCTAATAAATCACCCCTTGGATTGTCCCATTTGCGACCAAGCGGGTGAATGCGATTTACAGAATTTGGCCTATGCGCATGGAAAATCAAATACCCGTTACGATTTTGAACGCAGAACATTTGATAAAATAGACATCGGTGAATATATTAAATTACACATGACCCGTTGCATTCTTTGTTATCGCTGTGTATATGTAGCCAACCAATTGACCGATAAGCGAGAACATGGAATTTTAATGCGCGGTGATGCCACAGAAATCGGTACATTTATAGAAAAAAACCTCAAAAACGACTTTATTGGCAATGTAATCGATGTCTGTCCAGTTGGTGCCCTTACTGATAAAACATTCCGATTTAAATCTCGGGTTTGGTATACAAAACCCATGGACGCTCACCGCAATTGTTCTTGCTGTAAAGGCAAAGCGGTTGTTTGGATGATTGGCGATGAAATTGCGCGAGTTACAGCAAGAAAAGACCAATATGGCGAGGTTAAAGAATTTATTTGCAATGAATGTCGCTTTGAGAAAAAAGACAAATTTGATTGGACGATTGAAGGACCGCGAAATATTGACCGTTCCTCTGTGATTTCGGCCAATCATTATCTTGAAGATGCGCCCAAACATACAATTTTATTAAACAAGGCTTAGGCAATTATGGACAATGCAATGTTATTGGAAAAGCTTATTTTAATTCTAATCATCTTGGCTATTACCTTGCTAATGGCCCTGTATTTTACTTTTGGTGAGCGAAAGATTGCAGCATTTTTCCAGGATAGATTGGGACCAAATCGGGTGGGGCCTTTTGGCATATTTCAACCCTTTGCAGATGGTGGAAAACTCTTGTTTAAGGAAGAACTAATTCCCAAAAATGCTGAAAAATGGCTCTTTATTTTAGGGCCTGCCTTGGCGATGGTCGTTGCCACTATCACCAGTGCTGTAATTCCTTGGGGCGGAAGTTTGCCTATTTTTGGACGAACTGTAAGTCTGCAAGTTGCTGACGTGGATATTGGCGTTTTGTATATCATGGGTATTGTGAGTATTGGAGTATACGGAATCATGATCGGAGGTTGGGCCAGCAACAACAAATATTCATTGTACGGCGCGATTCGAGCCAGTGCGCAAATGATAAGCTATGAACTCAGTATGGGTCTTTCGCTGATCGCCATTGTGATGATGAGTGGCACCCTGAGTTTGCGAGAGATTGTTGAACAACAACAGGGATTGAATTGGAATATCTGGTATCAACCCCTCGGATTTTTGTTGTTTTTTACCTGTGCATTGGCAGAATGTAACCGCGCACCATTTGATTTGGCAGAATGTGAAACCGAACTGATTGGTGGGTATCATGCAGAGTATTCTAGTATGAAATTGGGATTTTATTTGTTTGCCGAATATATCAATATGTTTATTTCAAGTGCTGTTATAGCCTGTGTATTTTTCGGTGGATATAATTTTCCTGGATTGAACCTGATTGCTGATCCTTTGCTTTTGGGAGTATTGCAAGTAATTGTGATGTTTGGCAAAATATTCTTCTTTGTATTTGTATTTATGTGGATTCGTTGGACATTGCCTCGATTTAGGTACGATCAATTGATGCAATTGGGGTGGAAATCAATGATTCCATTGTCTATCATCAATCTTTTAATCACCGGCGTCGTGATTTTATTAAACCAACCCTAGCCCAAAAAACAAAACATTCTGCCCCTTAAGGTATTGAAGGCCCCCCTTAAAAGGTATTATGACGCTATACGTGGATCAAAATGCAACAATACACGTTCCATTTTCATCCCACGGCTTCCTTTGACAAAAACAAACTCACTGTCTACAGAATGGGTATCGAGCCACGCCAGCAAAGAATCAACGGTATCATAAATAAATGGATGTTCGATACATGAACGAGAAAATTCAGTTCCCACAAGATGTGTAGTATCGGCCAGTCCCAATGCAGTAACGAGGTCAAATAATTGTTGGTGTTCTAACACGCTGTGATCACCCAATTCTAGCATATCTCCCAAAAAAATTGTTTTTTTTCCATCCAAAGTCGCAAAACTTCTGAGTGCTGCTGACATTGAACTCGGATTTGCATTGTATGCATCTAAGAAAATTTGGGTATTCCCTATTTTTCGCCATTCACTGCGATTGTTGGTGGGGATATAAGATACCGCAAGGCTCATTGCTTCAAAAGGCTTGAGTTTCATTTCGATTCCTAAAGAAGCTCCGAAAAGAAGATTATAGGCATTGAACCCCCCACTGAGAGAAGATTTAAAAGCCCCCACCAATTTCTGGTTGTGATACAAATTGAATGTCAAAATGGGCATCTCTGCCGTTATTTCTGCAAACAAATCGGCTTTTGAATTTTTTGTACTGATGGTTAAAACTGAATCCAATCGCCCACCCATTTGGCTAAGCCAAGGATCATCAATATTTACAATTCCTTTGCGCTTGTGATTCAGCAAACAAAGAAATAATTCACTTTCTTCAAGCGCTACTGATTCAATGTTTCCAAATCCCTCCAAATGCTCTTTGCCAATATTCGTTATTAAGCCCAAATCGGGTCGGACAAGATCACAGAGTATTTTCATTTCACCTGGGTGATTGGTTCCCATCTCGATGATCGCAAATTCGTGCATTTCTCTCAACGAGAGAAGTGTGAGTGGAACCCCAATATGGTTATTCCAATTGCCCGGAGTGGCTAGGGTAACACCTATTCGTTCCAATACAATCTTTGCAATTTCTTTGGTTGTGGTTTTGCCATTGCTACCACCCACAACTATTATTTTTGCGGACATTTGATCCGCGTGGTGTTTGGCCAGTAATTGGAGGGCAGTAGTTGTATTCTCAACCCAAATAAATCGGGGGTCCCCTTTGTGGGTCTCACAGTCTATTACAACCGCAGATGCCCCTTGCTCATGAGCGCGAACTGCAAATGCATTGCCGTCAAAGTGGTCTCCGCGTAAACAAAAAAATACGCATCCCGATTGAATCGATCTGGAATCAGTACAAATCTGAAAACCAGAATCTACAAATGCCTTGTAAATTGTGTGGATTACAGGAGTATCAGACATGATTCAAACCTAATGATTTTATCGCTGTAAATACCCATAAGAAATCCCCAAATCAATGGGTGTCTATTTCGTTTGATTGAAAACAAATGGCTTTGTAATCCCATCCACCGAAATTAACAAATTGCATTTCATTTTTGATAGGGCGAATAAAGGCAATGTGGTAATTGAAAAAAGACGGGCGCATGTAACCCGGTTAACCAAAATGTAAAAATCCCTCCGCATTGTTTTTTAATTCTCTTGATATTCTCCATTTGGGCTTCGCTTGGCCTTGTTTATTTGTCTTCAATACATATACATGTATATTTGTATAATGGACCTGTCAATTGATTTAAAGCCCAGCGCATCCGAGTCTGACAGATTTTCACAATTGTATGATTGGCCGTTAGATTTAATGTTTCACCCCAAGAAAAAATTGGTTATTATTGTTCTTTTTTTTCTCCATATTTTTTCTGTTAACGCGCAATACAACTACCGAATTAATCCTTCTGGATTTCAATTGTTTGATGGTTCTTTTTCGATTGAACAACCCTTTGTCGGAGGATTTAATTCGCCCCAATTTTGCAAAATGGATCTCAATGGCGACCAACAAATGGACCTGTTGATTTTTGACCGATTTGATGCCAAGTTGTTGCCCTTTATACGTTCAAAAGGAGATGTGTTTTTATATGCCCCAGAATACGAGAGTTCATTGCCAAAGGGATTGTATTTTTACAAAACTGCAGATTTAAATAGCGATGGCAAATTGGATGTATTTACGCTGTCCGAAAGCAGTGATTTGCAGATTTTCATCAACAAAACTCCCATGGGGAGTAAACACCCGTCATTTAAGGGTTTGGGCAATTGGTACTACCGCAATCAATTTGATTCTTCATTTTTTAATTTGTACAATCCATTGAGCTTTAGCAAATTTGATATGCCAGAAATATCAGATATTGATGGAGATGGAGATTTGGATATTGTCTCTTATGACCAAGGAAATTACACTTACCGAGAATTTAGAGATGTTAGGGTCGAAAAAGGGTGGTCAAAGGATACGTTTGAATTTCAGATTATGGATGTGTGCTTTGGATATTTTAATGAAGGATTTGACAATTCAATTTCCTTAGGGGAATGTCCATACAAAGACAAACTTACACCCCGTCACACCGGCGGATCTTCTTGTTTAATGTTTGATTTTGATGCCGATGGTGACAAAGAGATGCTTATATCGAATATTGGATTTTCTCGATTTGTTTTTTTAGAGAATGGACGCAAAAATGTGAATCACAAATACGATACAATGATTCGAGTAGATACTCTTTTTCCTCAAAACACGCTTCCCGCGAATAAAATTACTTTCCCTGCAGGGTATTTGATTGATGCAAGTGGTGATGGCATCGAAGATTTACTCATCTCACCCAATGACTTTGTTGATGTGAAAGAAACGCAACAGATCTGGTATTATCAAAATAAGGGAGTCGCTAACAAGCCAAATTTTCAATTTGTAAAATCCAATTTTTTGTGCGAAAAAACCCTGGATCTTGGTGCCCGCTCGGCACCTGTTTTTGTGGATATTGATGCCGATGGAGACAAGGATTTATTGGTTGCAAACAATGGTGATTTTTCGAAAACCCTGGGAAAAAGTGACCGATTGGCACTTTTCGAAAATATAGGAACCAAAACAAAGCCCATTTTTCAATTGAAAACATTAAATTATCTTTCACTCTCCGATTCTAATTATCAGCACATAGTTCCCACCATTGGTGATATTGATGGGGATGGAGACCAAGACCTACTCTTGGGCCTTTTGAGCGGAAAAATTGTTTGTTTTCAAAACAAGGCCGGACCAAAAAAAGCAATTCAGTGGGAATTCCAAACCTCAAATCTACTCAACAATATTCCAGCCATAGGGGAGTCCAATGCAGCCCCTTGTGTATACGATTTTAATAAAGATGGGGTTGCCGATATTTTAGTTGGGCACTACAATGGGCGTATTTCTCTGTTTGAAGGAAGTAAACTTTCGGAAATAACATACTCACTGCGATCACTAAACGCTTGGGGTGCTCGTGGAAATGAATGGAGGGCTGATATTACGCAACCCAATTGGAAGTCTTTTGGATATTCGGTTCCACTGGTAACAGACCTGAATGGGGATGGACGTCAGGAATTGTTGGTCGGAACTGCTTATGGCTATACACGCCTATACCAAATTGATGGACATCCATACACAGACTCGCTTTTAAACGACACCAATTGGCTTCTTCAATATGGCATTTCAGATTCCATCATGCCCCGAATGGGTTCGCGAATTATTCCCACCACGGCAGAACTCACAGGCGATAGCTTGCAAGAAATTGTATTTGGATTGGGTAGGGGTGGTTTGATTTGGGCCGCAAGTTCAGCCACAAAACTTTTGGATAGTAGAAACAGCATAATGGAACGCCCATTGTTTAGAATTTACCCCAACCCAAGTAATACCTATGCCTATATTGAGCGAAATAGTACTGTGCATGAGCAACTTTCTATTTCTGTTTTTTCTGACAAGCAATCATGCGTTTACAGAACAGTGCTGCTTCAATCGGAAAAAGGCGTTGGAATACCTTTGGCCAATTTAGCCCCCGGAATGTATTTTGTGAAAATGACCCGTTTGAATGGTCAATGTACAGTCGAGAAATTATGGGTTAGCGGGCAATAATTGTGATTCTCCCAGGGTATAAAATTGATTGCAAAAACGATATTCATCTGGGCGATTGGACGCAACCACCACTGTTTTATGGCTTAAAAATTCACTGTAAAGATGGTGGTATAAAACAATCCCCGATTCGTCCAGATTTGTTAAGGGCTCATCCAAAACAACAACTGGCTCAACACCCAATGCCGCCATACACAATTTGACCCGTTGCTTCATTCCACTGGAGAATGTCAACAATGTTTTTGTTGCAGTCTCTTTGGAGAATTCGCAGAGATCCATAAACTGATGGAGGGAAACCCCCTTTGCAAAACCCTTGATTGTCTGATGAAATACAAACCATTCTTCCAAAGAAAACTCTTCAGGCAATTCCATGGCAGGGGATGTCATTGAAATATAATTATGCCATCGGGACGAATCGATTATTGAGCCATTGATATCTTGCCATACCACTTCACCTTCTGTAGGAGAAATTTGTCCGAGTAACAATAAACACAAGGTTGATTTCCCACTGCCATTGGGGCCAAGAATGGCAATTCGTGCAGGATGCAGCGGATCGACCACAATATTCATTGATAATCCCCGAAACAACCATGTGCGGTGAAAATTTTTGCCACAGTTGCGCAAAGAAATATTCATCTATTTACCAATATACCCTTTCATGATTCCACGATCGGAATCTTTAATAAATTGCAAGATCTCGTCGCGTTCTGTGGTGGGCGAAAATTCAGTTTCAATAATTTTTATCGCTGTGGTCGTATTGTAGCCCTTGACAAATAAAATGCGATAGATATCTTGTATTTCTGTGGTTTTTTCAATGGTATAGCCTCTACGACGCAATCCGACGCTGTTGACACCTTCATAACTAATGGGCTCACGCGCAGCCTTTGTGTAAGGTGGAACATCCTTTCTAACCAATGAACCACCGCTAACCATAGAATGACGCCCAATTTTCACAAATTGGTGAACCATTGCACCACCCCCAACAATTGCCCACTCCCCAATCAATACATGGCCTGCAACCTGAACGCTATTGGCCAAAATACAATGATCTTCAACCACAACATCATGCGCCAAATGAACATAGGCCATCAACAGCACATTATTGCCAACAGTGGTAACACCAGATGCCTTGGTTCCTTTATTAATGGTTACATATTCGCGAATTATGGTATTGTTTCCAATAATGGTTAAGGTATTTTCTCCTTCATATTTCAGATCTTGGGGAATTGCTCCGATCGATGCACCCGGAAAAATGGTGCAATTACTGCCGACTCGACTACCCTTAAAAATGGTTACACCAGACATTATATGTGTCCCGTGTCCAATTTCCACATCTTCGTGAATTGTAACGAAAGGGTCGATATTTACATGCCTTGCAATTTTCGCTGAAGGATGAATATAGGCTAGAGGTTGAATCATTCTTTATAATTATTTTTTACGACACTTTTATAATTTGTGCCATCATTTCAGATTCACAAACCAATTTTTCTCCAACCCAGGCTCGACCTTTCATCATGCACAACCCTCTTCGAACAGGCTCTGTGAGTTCTAATTTCATAAGCATGGTATCGCCAGGTAAAACTTTTTCTTTAAACTTCGCATTGTCAATTTTGAGAAAATACGTAGCATAGTTTTCAGGATCTGGTACAGTGCTCAATACTAACAGTCCACCACATTGTGCCATGGCTTCTAGTTGTAATACGCCTGGCATAATCGGATCTCCTGGAAAATGGCCATCAAAAAATGGTTGATCGAAGGTGATATTTTTTATTCCTACAATGGATTTTTCGTCTTTGTAAATTATTTTGTCTACCAGAAGAAAGGGGTGGGCATGGGGTAACATAAGCAAAATTTGCTTTGTTGAATATAAAGGTTTCTGATTGGGGTCATAAAAAGGGATTCCTTCTTTCTTTCTGCGCATTTCTTTTTTGATGACTTGTTTGATTTTTTGGGCAAAGGCTATATTACTAGCATGCCCAGGACGAGCGGCCATAATATGACCCCGAATAGGCATTCCAATAAGTGCCAAATCTCCAATCATATCCAATAGTTTATGTCTTGCGGGTTCATTTGGAAAACGCAATTCTAAATTGTTCAGAATACCTTGCTGGGTTACTTCTACTTTAGGTTTTTTAAAAATGGTTGCCAATGTATCTAATTCGCCTTGATCAACAACTTTATCAACTACAACAATGGCGTTATTGAGATCGCCACCTTTAATCAAATTATTACTTAGCAGATGTTCGAGTTCGTGGAGAAAACAAAACGTACGGCAAGAAGAAATTTCTTTTTTAAATTTGGTCATATTGGCAATAGCGGCGTGCTGACTACCTAAAACAGGGGAATTGTAATCCACCATGACTGTTAACCGATAATCGTTTAAAGGCATAGCAACAATCTCTATTTTATTTTCCTCATCGGTATAATTGAGGTTGTAAGGAATGTCAAAATATTCTCTATCACAATCTTGCTCAACAATTCCTGTAGCATCAATAGCCGAAACAAATGCCGCACAACTACCATCCATTATTGGGATTTCTGGCCCATCTATGTCAATCAATACATTGTCTATTTCCAAGCCAACCAGCGCGGCCAAAATATGTTCTACGGTAGATACCGAAACATCTCCAATACTTAAAGTAGTTCCACGACTTGTATCTGAAACCAAATCGCAGTTTGCGTCAATCATTGGCATTCCTTTTAAGTCGGTACGCCTGAATTTATAACCATGATTTTCTGGCGCGGGATTCAATGTGAGTTGAACCTGCGAGCCTGTATGAAGTCCAACCCCAGAAATACTAATTGGAGACACAAGCGTTGTTTGTTTTGAAGTGAGAGGAGTCATTATTGTGAACTATACTTAGTTGGTTTGGTTTGGATCAATGTTTTGACTGAGTAGCGCAATTTCAATTTTTAATTGCTCAATCTCAGCCAAAATTATGGGAATTCTGCGAGTATTGGCAATACTTTTTAGGAAGGTGCGCACATCAGTTGCTGGCATTCCTGTTAATCTTTGATTCGGAGAGGTAATATTTCCAGTGAGTCCGCCCCGAGCTCCCAAAGAAGTATGGGGAGCAATGTTGAGATGTCCAGCGGCACCTGATTGTCCTCCAAATTGAGAATGGCCACCAATCTTTGTACTTCCAGCAATTCCGGTTTGTGCAGCAATAACAGTATGTTCTCCAATTTCTACATTGTGAGCAATGTGGACTAGGTTGTCTAATTTGGTACCGGTTTTAATTACCGTACTTCCCAAACTAGCCCTATCAATGGTGGAATTGCTACCCACTTCAACCCAATCTCCCAAAATAACATTGCCTATTTGGGGGATTTTTTCGTATTTTCCATTGGCGGGTGCAAAACCAAAGCCATCTGATCCAATGACCGCTCCAGCATGAATAATACAATGGTTTCCTACAACACAATCTGCGTAAATTACGGCATTTGGGTATATTACACAATGTTCACCAATTACAACATTTCGGCCAATATAAACATTGGGATACAATACAGAATGACTGCCAATGTCGGAGCCTTCCTCAATGTAAACCGTTGGGGCAATATGTACATTTGAAGCCAATTTTACAGATGTATGAATGGTTAACGACTCGATTCCTGTTCTGTGTCGGTTGGGGTTAAAATGGTTGGATAGTATGGTACAAAAGGCAAAATATGGATTCTCATGGTGAATAAGAATGCCACGAACGGGCTTTTGGGGAATAAAATCAGAAGGAACGATGACCGCACCGCATAAAGAGTCATACAAACTTTGTTCATACTTTGGATTAGAAAAAAATCCAAGTGCATCAGGGCTACCGTCTTCCAGTTTTGAGGCTCGTTTGATAGCACAGTCAATCAAGTGGCTTGAATAAGAGCCTCCTATTTCATCTGATATACCAAAAGCTGTTAACATTGTTTATACACTGCAAATTTAAGGCTTTCTCATAAATCAATATTCATTTTACGCGCTAAAGAAACAAATCATGCAGAATAACATGCCACATTTCAAAATTTCTTTCTATTTTGCAAGCTTATTAAGAAACAAAAATCATGGACAACAATAAAGGTCAATCAAATTCCAAAGCACACCCAAAGGGGCTGTATGTTCTGTTCGTAACTGAAATGTGGGAACGGTTCAGTTATTATGGGATGCGTGCCCTATTTGTTTTATTTATGACCAAAGCCTTGTTGTTTGACAAAGCCCTTGGCTCTCAAATATATGGAAGTTATACAGGGCTTGTGTATTTAACCCCATTGTTGGGTGGGTATTTGGCTGATCGCTATTGGGGAAATCGCAAATCCATTATTATTGGGGGGATTTTGATGGCAATCGGACAACTGTTTATGTTTTTTGCCGGTACATTTTACCAAGAAATAGACATTGCAGCACCCTTAATGTTCACAGGATTGGGATTTTTAATTTTGGGCAATGGATTCTTTAAGCCCAATATTTCAACAATGGTGGGTCAATTGTATCCAGCTGGAGACAAACGGGTAGATTCCGCCTTCACAATTTTCTATATGGGAATCAATTTAGGTGCGTTTATTGCCCCTTTATTTTGTGGTTATTTAGGTGATACTGGCAATGCCGCTGATTTCCGTTGGGGATTTCTGCTTGCCTGTCTTGGCATGTGTTTAAGTTTGGCGTTGTTTATTTCTTTGAAAAACAAGTATATCGTTACTCCTGAAGGTGAACAAATAGGAGACAAGCCAAATTCGGTGCGTGAAATTAAGACCGCTGATCCGTCAGCACCCGCCAATACCAGTGCAATGTTGGTTTGGATTTCAGTATTTGCAGGATTGTTTGCTCTATTTTTCTTTCAGTTTGAAATGGATCTTATTGCCTGTTTTATATTCTCTTTAACCATCGCCGCCCCCGGATATATCATTACAGATCCTAGTTTGAGTAAAATAGAACGCCAAAGGATTTGGGTTATTTATATTGCTGCATTTTTTGTTATTTTCTTCTGGGCCGCTTTCGAGCAAGCAGGAGCTTCTTTAACCTATTTTGCCGAGGAACAAACCGATAGAACGTTATTTGGAAGTACTGTTCCAACTTCATTTTTTCAAAGCATCAATGCCGTTGCGATTGTGATATTTGCGCCATTGTTTGTGTGGCTATGGGGCTGGTTAGGAAACAAAAATATGGAGCCCGCCTCCCCATTTAAACAGGCATTGGGTTTGTTTTTGTTGGCCATTGGTTATTTGGTCATTGCATTTGGAGTAAAGGGCATTGATCCAAGTACAAAATTGAGCATGGTTTGGCTTGTGAGTTTATACACCATTCATACCTTCGGTGAATTGTGTTTGTCACCCATAGGATTGTCTATGGTTAATAAATTGGCACCCGTAAAATTGGCGTCATTATTAATGGGTGTTTGGTTTTTGTCTACGGCCGCAGCCAATAAATTGGCGGGTACATTAAGTGCATTATACCCTGAAGAGGTGAAGATTGAAAAAGTATTCACACCCAAAACCGACTCCTCCGTAATGGCAGTTTTTTATAATAACACTCTCCATGATTCTGTTTGGAAGGCCGACCCAAAAGGGACCCAAGAACTCAAAGCTGTGAATATTCGATGTATCAAATCAAAAGATACATTGTCTGATAGCTTGGTTTATTCTTCTTTAGACACAAGCAAAACCATCAAAGTTTCTAACTACCACTTGAGGGTTATCAAATCAAACAATAAATATTTTGACCGGGCACTTATGTTGAATGATACTTTGTTGCTCACCCATGATTCCGTAGACAAGGTTTCAACGGTTGGAGGTAAAAAAGTGGTGTCGAAAGAAGAGCTTGTACAAACGTGGAATTTAAAACCCCAGAAACCTGTATTTTTTGTGAAAATAGAAACCCTTTATGACTTTTTTATGGTCTTTGTGATTATGGCAGGATTGGCTTCTTTGATGTTGTTTTTAATCAGCGGCAAATTGCTAAAGTTAATGAATGGGGTACGATAGCCGAATTTACCCTACAAAACCTCGGTCCAGGTGCCATTGAAATCAAAAGCGTCGACTGAGAGAACGAAAGTTGATTTATTATTTTGCATCAATCCATGGCAAGGCGTCAGCAACTACAAACGTGCTTCCGCCAATGTAAATAATATCTTGCAAAGAGGCTGCAGAATATGCCGACCGAAGCGCTTCGACTACAGAACCAAAAGCCTTGCCTTGCAATCCCAGCAAATGTGCCTCTCCACTCAATTTTTCAGCATCATAGCCTCTTAGAACGCTCGGTTTGCAGAAATAATACACCCCGTCTAAGGGCAATAATGCAAGAATAGAAGCGCGGTCTTTATCAGATACCATTCCCCAAACAAAGTGAATCTTGGATTCCCCAACCAAACGATTTCCTGCGACGGATTGTTCAAATAACCATGTTTGTTTTTCCAAAAGAACACATGCGAGTTGCTCTACAACGGCTCTTACCCCTTGCTCGTTATGGGCAATATCGGCAATAACCAATGGAAAGGAATCTGCTATTTCCCAACGACCCCTTAACCCTGTTAATTGATTAATCGAAGAAAGAGCGTTGATCACCAAGGAGCGTTTAATGGGAAAATACAAGTCTTTTAAGGCCTCAAGTGCATTCGAAAAAGTTTGGATATTTTCTTTTTGATAGTCGCCTTTAAGCGACAAACTTCTCTCAAAACCACGATCTACAGGAATGGTTTCATATACTTTAGAAGCTCTTTCTTTGGCGATTCTATGTATCACATTCCTCGGCTCCTGGACCATTGGACCGATGGCTAGAGGAATTCCCGATTTTACAATACCCGCCTTTTCTGAAGCAATTAAAGTAAGTGTATTCCCCAACATATCGGTATGGTCGTAGGATATATTGGTAATAACCGAAAGGATAGGGGTAATGACGTTTGTGCTATCGAGTCGTCCACCCAAGCCCACTTCGATAATGCCAATATCTATATTCTCTTTGTTAAAATGATAAAAAGCCAAAGCCACCGTAATTTCAAAAAAAGAGGGTTGGATGACTAAGATATCATCATACACTAAATTAACAAATGACAACACTGTCGCTTCGGAAATACAAACGCCATCTATTCGAATACGCTCACGAAAATCAAGTAAGTGTGGAGAGGTATATAAGCCAGTTTTGTACCCATGTTGGCTGAGTGTTGCCGATAACATACTCGAAACAGATCCTTTTCCATTCGTACCAGCCACATGAATCCATTTTCGATTCAAATGGGGGTTTCCAAGTTTTTCTAATAGTTTGAGGGTGTTGTCAATGTCTTCCTTGTAGGCGATTTTACCAATATTATGATACATTGGCAATTGTGTATACATGAAGTCAACTGAATCCTGATACGAGGCAAAGCCCGGCATTGTTAATAGGTCTTTTTAATATTGAGGGTAACCAAGGCGCTTTCTGGACATTTATCCCCAGTTCTGGTAAAGTGTGACCTCCGTAAAAAATCGGTAAATACCATTTTCATATTGGGATCGGAACCGCTATAGTTTGTACCTGTCGCATTCCAACCTGTTACTTTCCAGATGCCGTTGCAATCAACACTGACTCTTGCAACAATTGGTCCAACGCCGTCAGCATCAACTTTATCAACAGTTGAATTGAGGTCATAGTTCCCAAATTTGTGGCTGAACAATCCTTTGCCTTTGTTGGTGGTGACGCGATCTCCATAATTTCCTGTCACCCCCCCTTTGTTGCCCCCTTTTCCAGATCCCGTGCTACCAATACCATTTTTAAGGCCATTGGGATCTCCTTCGCCCCCTTTTCCGTTGCGTTTGCCGATTTTGCTGAAATCAACTTTAATTTTTGGATTTTCGCTTGCAGGTCGATCAGAAGTAGGCGGATCTATAGGTGGTAAATTCGCTACACTCTGGTCTGCTTCATTTGTAACAATTTCTCCTTGACCTCCGCTTGGCATTTGGTTGGTTTGTGGACCCTGAGAAGGATTGCCTCCAATTTTTGGTGGATTGGGTGAAGGCCCGCCATCGGTAGGTCTTCCAAAACTTGGATCTTCAATCATTCCAAAATCTAATTCTAGAACCCCTTTTTTATTTTCAAAAGGGGGATTGGGAATACTAATATGGGCAAAATACAAGATAAATAGAATGAGTGCGCTGGCTACAATGCTAATAAGCCATGAAACTACTCGCTGTTCCAAGGTGGTTTTTAACTCGTTTTCGATTTCGTAATGGGCCATTATTTATTCCATTCTAACGCTATTTCATTCACTGACAATGTGCCAGTAGGCATAATTTTTATTGTTTCAGCAAAATCTGATGCAGATTTGGCATTGTCAAACCTTCCAATCACTACCTTGTTGAGGATAGAATTTTTGACTGCAACCAAGCATGCATCCACCCCAATTCGTTGCCACAACAAACATTCTTTCAGCCCTAAATCAGCAGTAATATAACTGCCGCCAATCACATTGTATTTCCCTTTTTGCTTTCGCAAATTTTCTTTAAAAGCGGCAATCCCCTCATTGCCAGTTGCAAATTGTAATGTATGGTAGGGGGTGTTTTTGGGTTTCAATTCCGATACGTTCTCAACCATCTTTGTCGATTGATCATGCGCTTCTATTGCGGTGTTTTTTGGCAATGAATTCGACTCTATTGCATTGATTCGCTTATTAATTTCCTGTAATTGAACGGAAAGCGCCCCAGACTCTGGATTTTCAAATGGCATAAACGATGCGAAATACGAATCTGTAGCCACAGACCAAATTTGTGCCACTGACAACAAGATACCAGCGCCAATACTAATTATGGCAAAAGATGCCGCGATTCTCCAAACCAATCCAGGTCTTTGGTGAATATTTTTAGGTTTAAAAACACCATCACTTGCAGCATTCTCAACGCTTACATCAGGGACCAATAAAACAGAATCTGGATTTTTTGGCGCATTAAAAATCAGTTCATCCTGTTTGTCTGAAATCGGAGAAGCACCCGTATGGGTTTTAAATTCGGCGGTGCTCCTTGGTTCATTTTGATGCGTACTCTGAGTTACAATCGGTGAATCGCTCCATTGCCAGGTAAAATTGGGCAATCCAAAAGTAGATTTACTAAAATTGGTATCTGGATTTGCCAAAAAAAACAAATCTCCCTTGGCACTGAGATGAAAATTTCCCAAGGGTTGTAGAGAACAAGAATGGCTCTTGACACATTCTTGTTGAATAGCTTCAAAAAAATCTGCAATCTGGCGGGATGCCTGTTTAAAAGTCAATCCTTCCGACTCTTTTAAATAATTGGCAACCAATCCATCATCTTCCTGAATATCAGCATTGAAATACACCACATGAGATGAGGGTTTGATTTGGCCTGAAAAGGGATTGGCGATTCCTACATTTTTTCGCAAAATAAAGGCCCCAAAGCCTGGCAAAACAGCACATTCATGTTTGTGCAATACTTGAACTACTGATGCGATTACTGCGGCCTTATTCATGGATCAATATTACATCTTTTTTGGGGGACGATTATTAGAACAAAGACAGTGAAATACCCCCAATTATGCACAATCCGAAGTTTTTATACCCAAACCATTGTTGATATTGTGTATTCAGCAAATTGGAACCTTGAATCCAAATTCTACCTTTTCCAGATATCCTGTAATCGAGTCTTGCGTGGAGGTCTATGAATCCTGGAATTTCCTTGTTGACCCGAACCCCTTGACGGTAAATCTGGTTGAATCTTTTCCCTATACCATCCAAACCCAATTCTAATTCAAGATGATTTCCCCAGTAATACTGTGCATTTACATTGTATGTAAAATTGGGGATGTGCCAAGCGTAATCCATATTTTGGGGGGTATTATTCATGAGCTTCGCACTGGCGGAGATTTTCAAGTGTTCTCCAATCCTATATTTTATGAGCGTTCGAAAATAGATACTGTTCATGTCTACATATACAAATTGTAAAGATCCCAAGGAGTCGGTATAGGCAGTTTTTGTTGCACCCACGAAGCTGGAATCTGATGCGGAAACAACCAGTGCCGCGTCGGAAGAAGAGTTTCCCCCAAAATCGAGTGAGAACTCTGCATTCTGATTTATTTTGCCCTTGATGCCGACATACCCATTAATTTGTTCATACGAATTTAAAATGCTGACCGAGTCATAAGAAAATGGCATTACGGAATTAAGTCGTCGTAGACTATTCTTTTTGAGACCACCGTCAATTCCTCCATAAACCACCAAATTCAGACCCGTCAAATTCTTTTCAATTTCTAAGTATGGATTAATGAAAAATTGTTTTTTTACTGTCCCAGGATCAGTATTGCGGTTCCAAAGCGTAACCAATGCACCAATTTTTACATTCAATTGTGAAGGATCATGTGAGAATTTAATATAGGGAAAGGCATCAAAAAAAAGTTGGCTATTGGTATAATACTGCGTTGTTTGCAAAACCAAGGGTTGTCTCATTTGAATATAAGTGCCACTTAGGTTGATGCCAAAGGTGTTTTTTTTGAGCGTTGTGAACGAGTTAAAATAGCCATTGAATTCCATTTCGTGTTGGTTCAAATCGGTTCTAAACCCCTGCGCACCTATCCCTGTTTGCAAACTGGGCAAACGATTTTTTCCGATGTAATTGTAATCAATACCCATTCCATAATTTTCGCTAATCTTACCTGATTGAAACATACTATTCGCTTCAGGGGTTTTGTAAAGACTGTCTTTGGCAAAATAATTTATTTTATTGCGGTTATAGAATATTTTTGTTTCAATACCCGCATTCTCAAAATATTTAGCGCCTTGTAACTGAAAACGGTTGTCAGAAAATGCCCTTTTTGAATTCGCAGGACTCGCGCTGAGGTGCATGCCACTGAAACTGTAACTGTAATTTGAATTGCTTGGATTACTCAAGAACAATTCACCCAACATATGACCATAATTACCCCCTCCAAAGCGCGCATAATTTGATAGGTATACAGAATCTGAAGATTTGTCTTTTAGTTTCTCTGGAACAATTGGACGGGTAATTTTACGGGTATTCCAAAGCAATTCAGGGGTTTCGAATTTTACGCCAATTTTTGGATTTTCTGAGCGAGGAACCATTGGTTCCAACAACAACTTCGAAGCTGTGATGAGCTTGGGTTTGAACTGGGTAGTCACATCTCGTGACGAATTTTCAAATCCATTTTTACCGGTTTGGGCATATAAAACAGAACCAATTGCTGTAAATATTCCAAAAAAAATTGTGCTTTTCATCAAATACAAATATATTTTGTCTCGACAAAACGTTAACCACCATTTTTTTCGCTGTCTAATAAATAAAACGCATTCTAGATTACCCTCATGGCCATTTCTCCGGAGTTCAAGAAGCATCCTCTGCTAATATTGAAAGGTTGCGCATTAAAGTTGTGAATTTTTTAATAAAAAGTTTCGAGATTTGTTGCTTTTTGCTATCTTTGCAGCCCAATTGATAAGTCATGTACGCCATAGTTGAAATAGCCGGAAGGCAATATAGAGTAGAAGAAAATAAACACCTGGTTGTTAATCGACTTCAAGCCGATACTGGAACAACCATTGAGTTTGATAAAGTATTCATGCTCGGTGGCGAGAAAATTTATGTTGGCGCACCAACCGTTGCAGGTGCCTCGGTTACCGCTACGGTAAAAGAGCACAGCAAAGGTGACAAAGTTTTGGTTTTTAAAAAGAAACGCAGAAAAGGGTATACCAAAAAGAATGGGTTTCGCCATTTTCACACCTTGTTAAAAATAGAATCCATCCAAACAAAATAAGCACTTACACACCATGGCACACAAAAAAGGGGCTGGTAGCACCAAAAACGGAAGAGAATCGCACAGCAAACGCTTAGGAGTAAAAATATTTGGTGGTCAGATTGTAAAATCCGGTAATATTATTGTTCGTCAACGTGGCACATTGCATCATCCTGATGTCAATGTTGGACTCGGTAAAGACCATACATTATTTGCATTGACAGACGGTGTTGTGCTGTTTCGTAAAAGCAAACAAGGCAGAAGTTTTGTTTCTGTTGTAGGTCAAGCGTAACAGACAATTTTAAACGATATTTGAAGGGAAAGATCGAATCTTTCCTTTTTTTTTGCAAATAAAAAACTATCATGGAAAAAACTACGCCAAAACACCCATCCGATTCACGCACAGTCATGAACGAATTGGTTCTTCCCAACGATACCAATACGCTTACCAATTTAATGGGGGGCAGGCTTTTACATTGGATGGATATTTGTGCTGCCATTTCTGCTCAAAAACATAGCAACCATATTGTTGTAACTGCTTCGGTCGATAGTGTTTCGTTTAAAGAAAGCATTCATCTAGGAGATGTAGTTACCCTAACGTCTTATGTTACAAGATCTTTTAATAGTAGTATGGAAGTTTTTATTGAAGTATTTTCCGAGAATTTGCCCAAGGGGAAAAAAATAAAAAGCAACGAAGCGTACTACACTTTTGTTGCCCTAGACAACAAGCATACACCCATTACAGTTCCTGAATTGGTACCACAATCTGATGAAGAAAAACAAAAATTTGAAGGCGCACTGCGTCGACGTCAAGTAAGACTCATTCTTGCCGGAAAAATGAAACCCGAAGAGGCACAAGAATTGAAAAATTTATTTTTATAGCCTTGCGAAACTAATTGGCCAATCCAATTTCTCTCAATCGTTCAATCAAAAATTCATCGGCACTACAATCAGAGTATTGTTTGGGGTTTAGGTCACTAATACACTGTGGAAGGCTGTCTAAGCGCACTTCTGGTCGAGGATGAGCGAAAAATGGAATACTATAGCGCGGAAATTGCCAAAGCGAAGAGGGTGGGTTTACAACCCTGTGCGTAGTGCTTTTTAATTGGTCATTGGTAATCCTTTGCAGCATATCGCCAACATTTACTACAATATGGTCTTCAACCTGTGAAACAGCAAACCACTTTCCTTGTTTATTCAGAACTTCCAAACCATCTGCACTGGCGCCAACGAGAAGTGTGATGAGGTTTATATCCTCGTGTTCTCCTGCCCTAATGGCATCATTTGGATCTGATGTGATGGGTGGGTAGTGGATGGCTCTCAAAATACTGTTTCCCATTTGCACCTTGTTGTCAAAATAAAATTCGTCTAGATTTAGGTGCAAAGCGATAGCTCGAAGCAAAGAAATACTCGTTTTCTCCAATGCTTTGTAGATGTTTTTTCCAGCCGTATTAAAAAGGGGTAATTCGACTACCGTTTTATTGGGTGGAAATTGTGGAGCGTTTTGCTGTTCATCACCTTCTATGTATTGTCCAAAATGCCAAAATTCTTTCAAATCTCCGGCATTGCGGTTTTTTGCATGTTCTTTCCCAAAACCTGTATATCCACGCTGACCCCCTCCTTTGGTGTCATCGTATTGAAGTTTAATGGAATCGGGCAGTGCAAAAAACATGGCAATTTGTGCGTACAATTCTTGGAGCATTATAGCAGGGACACCATGATTGGCAATGGCTACAAATCCAATTTCTTCGAAAGCTTTTCCAAATTCAGAAACAAATGCGATTTTCTGTTCTTCTGAACCCTCAGTAAAATTCAATAAATCCAATTTTGGAATAGCGTTCATGGAACAAAGTTAAAATACGCAATCCGCAATTACCTGAAATTAAATGGGGAGATATAGTTTTGAGTCACTTTCTTCAAGAATAATAGAAAGGGTAGTGGACTCTGGCAAAACAGACAATGTATTCATGGCCAAGGATGTTTCGTGTACAGTATTTAAATACTCAGACCAATCCCTATACTCCGAAATATGCTTATTAATATACTTTGTAGTTTGTAAATCGGCTTCACCGAAGTAATAAAGCAACAAATCTGAGTAGGATAAAGGTTTAATCATGCAGATCGTATTTAAAACAACACGTTTATAACGATCGGTTCTGGGTTTTATTTTGGTTATACTGTATTTTTTTGCATCTTTTTTCTCATGTTGAGAATGGCGTAATGCATTCGACCAATACAGGTGTTAATATTGGTATCGGTAATAACCGCAATTTCCTTGAAACTCAGTTCTGCATATTGACGCAAAATCAATACTTCTCGTTGATCTTCGGGAAGTTCTCGAATCCATTGGCGCAACATTTCTGTTTCATCTTTTATAATACGACAGTCTTCTTGACTTTCTACCGTGATTCCCATAGCATCAAATACGTTCCGACCGTCTGTATCCAAAACAACGGGCATACGTTTTTTTGCACGTAGGCTGTCAATACTCATATTTCTGGCGATACGCAATGCCCAGGGGAGAAACTTGCCTTCGTGGTTGTATTTTCCACCTTGGATATTGTGTATGATTTTGATGAAGGTTTCTTGAAATATATCTTCTGCCAAGTAACGATCACCAATCAATAGATAGATACTTGAAAGTATTCTCGCTTTGTGTCGATTTAATAAAATTTCAAATGCTGAATTATCACCATGGATATACCTTGTGATAAGAACGTCGTCCGTGATTGTTGATGTTGTCATAGTACCCTCCCTGCGGTTAAATGGTTAAAAAAGCAAGTAATGTCGAGTATTTTTATGACGTATAGGCGTTTATTTTAAGATTTATAAAAGTGAAATAACTAAAATGTTTTGAATAAAACAAATTTATCTTACTAAAAATTAAAAAAAAATTGTCACTTTTTTAATCCGTTCACAAAATCAGCTGCTGCCATCAATGGTCTATTGGGCAATTGAAGTTTGACAATCTCATAGAATCCGTCGGTCAATTGGATGTATATTTTTTTTTCAGCAGCGGCCGTTACGATAAAATTAGAATTCCCTTGGGGATAGACCATTTTACGGGTATTTTCTGTGTATGCAAAATCCCTATTCGCTTCATCCATAACCGAAATTACCGCATTGGCTGGGGTCTTTTCATTTCCATCTTCTGGCTTTATTTCGGAAGAAAATACAGGGATTCCACAGCGAATTTTCATATCACCCCAAGGACTGCTTATCCAAGCACCCGGGCTGGGCGACAGTCCCCTCACTTTATTGTGAAAATCAATTGGCGATAAGGCAAAAGACAATTCACAAAAACCACGATTGATTTTTGGGGCTAGATTAAGCGGGCAATCGGACTGTTGAACAAAGTCATTTGTAGTATTGTTGGCAATCGCCAGCAAGGTTCTGCCTACCAATGAGGCTCCTTGGTGCATCATGCGGTCGTACAAGTCACCCACATTGTCATTGGGTCCAATGGGCGTTTTGCAGGTCTCTATTATGTTTCCAGTGTCAATGGCGTGTTGTAAAAAAAAAGTACTTAAACCGGTTTCTGTTTCTCCATTGATAATTGCATGGTGAATGGGAGCTGCTCCCCTGTATTGTGGCAATAAGGATGCGTGGAGATTAACGGTGCCCAATACCGGAAAACTCCAAACCATTTCTGGCAGCATTCGAAATGCGATAACCAATCCCAGATTGGGATTCATGTCTTTTAGTTGTTTCTGGAATATTGGGGATTGTAAATTTGTAGGTTGAAATACGGGCAATCCGAGTGTTAACGCACTCAACTTAACCGCGCTTTGTGTTATTTTCTGTCCCCGCCCAGAGGGCTTATCTGGGGAAGTAACAACACCCACAACCAAATAACCTGCTGCACAAATATATTCGAGTGTAGTTGAGGCAAAAGTTGGACTGCCAAAAAATACGATTCTAAGAGTATGCATACTGAATTATTTACTGCAAAGGTATGCATCAAAATAGAGGTAGCATACCCAAGCGAAAATGGATGTTAAAACCACTACACGCACAAAAGTTGTTTTACCCCCACAAAGATTGGGCTCATCCATTACATTTTGGTCGAGAAAAGGAGTTTTTGAATTAAAAACCACAATTTATAACGTATTTTGTGTAAAATAACTGCACGATGAATATTTGTCGACCCTTGTTAAAATACCTATATAACAAGAGACTTATACGCTCTATACCCATATTATTATTGATTTACAGTTCTAATTCACTCTACTCATCAGTCCATAAAAAATGTATTTCGTATGGGTATTTGGAAATGAAAGGGGGGTTGAAAATGTCGGGGTTTAATGGCATTGATTTCGATTCAATCCAAACAACAGATTCCAACGAGGAAACTATTTTTATTGAAAATCGCGGACAATGGGGTGTGAATGTTTTGGCCAAAGCTTCTCTCAACATTGGCGATCTATGGCTAACAAAAAAAGGGTTGGCCTGGCATTTCTGGGACACAAAAATGATAGATTCATTGCATGATCGCAGCACTCACTCACAACGGGTAAATACCCATACTGTTTTTATGGATTTCGTTGGTGCAATCCCAATAAGTACCATTGAAATGGTGGGCCAAGCATCGTCAGAATATTACAATTTTTTTCATTCCTCAGATCCCAAAAAATGGCAAAGCAAACTTCATAAATATAATACTATTCGGGTAAGAGATGTTTGGCCGGGCATTGACCTTGAATTGAAAGCGTGGCAAGGAACCATCAAATACAACTGGATTGTAAAAAAATCTGCACGCATCGACCAAATCCAAGTGTCATACCAGGGCCTAGACAGTCTTAGGATTGGCCAAAATCGAATTTCTTGTTATACTTCCCTCATTCATTGGGATGAATATATGCCTTTGGTATATCAAAATATAGTCCTTTCGGCTACAAATTCTCACCAAGATTCGATCCCCAATAAAACACAATGCCTCATTCAAAAAGTTCAATACGCTTCGATTTCAACAGTAGCCAAGTTGACAAATACCCTCACTTCAGCAGAACCTGTCATCACTTCAACAGAAAGCAACATGATTGGATTGAAGTTGCAATCGGAACTGAACAAGGATGCTGATTTAATTATAGATCCTTTGTTGGTGTTTAGCACCTATACAGGCTCAAGGGCTGACAATTTTGGTTGTACAGGAACCTACGATATACAGGGAAACGGATTCACGGGTGGGACGGTATTTGATATTGGTTTACCCACAACTGCGGGTGCGGCCCAAGAAGTATTTGGCGATGGAGTTGACGAAGACTTAGGGTATGGTGGCTCTCGCGATGCTGCAATTCTAAAATTTAACGCTGTGGGAAGTAAATTGTTGTATTGCACTTATTTGGGAGGTTCTAATAACGAACAACCCCATTCCATGGTAACAGATACTTTGGGAAATTTGTTTATCATGGGCTCTACACGGAGTTCTAACTTTCCCACTAGCATTGGATGTTATTCCTCTCAAAACAAGGGCAACTACGACTTCTTTATCACCAAACTCAATGCCAATGGCACACAAATTCTCGCCTCGACCTATATCGGTGGTAGCGGATTGGATGCGGTGGGTGCAGATCGATCTATAACACCCATAGACGAATTTCCCTTGATATACAATTATGCAGACGAATTCCGGGGCGAAATTGTGACCGACCAAAAAAGTATATATGTTGCGGGGGTTACTTATAGCGACAATTTCCCCAATACAGGCAGCAATGTCTACGGTGGCAAATCGGATGGCATTGTCTTTTGTTTGGACAATGGATTGAAATCGCTTCAATGGTCTGAACTAATCGGGAGTGGAGGATATGATGCCCTGTATGGTGTAGCTCTCGGAAAATTTGGAGATGTCTTTGTTAGTGGAGGCTCTACCAGTTCAAATTTGAATTCAAAATGGGGGGTAAAATGGATTAATCCCTATTTGGGAGGTATCGCTGATGCCATACTCTTGCGCCTTGACAATTCTTCTGGTTTACTATTGGCAGGTCGTTATCACGGAAACTCCCTGTATGATCAAGCCCATTTTGTTCAAACCGACAATTCTGGCAGGCCTTATATTTACGGGCAAACAGAAGGCAATATGGCCAATGTAAATGCACGATTTTACCAAGCAGGAGGAGGGCAATTTATTTCTTGTTTTTCGAGCGATTTGAAGAGCGTAGACATGCAAACAAGTTTTGGCGTTAACACAAACGGCATTATAATGCCCAATATAAGCCCCAGTGCATTTTTGATAGACCGATGTGAAAGAATTTTTGTTTCCGGTTGGGGTGGTCAAACCAATAATTCCTTATACGATATTAACACTTCCACCCTCAAAGTTCACAGAAACAAAGGAAATACCAGGGGATTACAAGTAACCAATGACGCCGCCCAAAAAACAACCGATGGCAGTGATTTTTATATTGGCGTTTTCTCCAAAAACTTTTATTCATTGGCGTATGCAACTTTTTTTGGTGGAATAAGCACCTCTTCTAAATCTGCTACTGAGCATGTAGATGGTGGTACAAGTCGTTTTGATGCCAAAGGGGTTATCTACCAAGCCGTTTGTGCTGGATGCAGGAGAAATGGACTATTTCCAGTAACTCCTATGGCTTACAGTAAAACCATGAACAGCAACAACTGCAACAATGCACTGTTCAAAATTGATTTCGAAAATTTGAATCTCAAACCCCGACTCAAAGACACCTTTGTTGAGGTAATTGCAACACAATCCATTGGTTTTCAAATTGGAGGCGTTGACCCTGACCCCTTCGATACTCTATATTTCAAAACCCGTTGGCTTTCGAAGGGGGGAATGAAATCGAATGATACTGCAATCGTGACACTTTTACCAGGAATAGGGAAGGGGTCTGTGAAAATTGATTGGAAAACCCTTTGTAGTAGTTATTCACAAGATACCGCAGAACTTCTCGTATATGTAATGGACAAGGGGTGTCCAAAGGCAGATACCACCTTTGCTAGAATTAAGATTCTGGTTACAGAGCCTCCCAAAATAATTCCACCAGATGCGCTGTGTGTGAGCTTCGATCGACAAACTTCCCGCATGTTAATCGCATGGAAAAACATTCCCGTCAACAAGGCTTTTTTCAAGTATTTTTTATTGCGTAGAACAAATCCCGATGGCAGCACCCTGATTCTCGACACGATTTATACAGCAGATGCCCAAACATTTACGGATAAAAATATCGTATTTCCCCGACAGAACAATTACTGTTACGAATTAATTGGAGTCAATATCTGCAATGTGCAAGTATTTTCAAAGAATATATTTTGCACTGTCAAGGAACTTAATTCACCGATTGTTGGAGTTCCGATTTATACTACCACCATTGTAAATGACAAATATGCCGAAATCAGATGGGCAAGAAGCAAAGAATTGGACTTTAAAGAATACGAACTTTATCGAACCCCAAGGGGAGGCAAATTTGGATCTACTCCTTTGGCAATTCTTGTCGATACGTTTTACCGCGATTCCTCGTTTGATGTCGATGGCATCTCTTTTTGTTACCAAATAGTAGTGGTTGATGCATGTGGTCATGTAAGCAATGGCAGCAATGAAGGCTGTAATGTAGTGATTGGAGGTACCTCTTCCATGGGGCCACCAAACTATTATTTCGACCTAAACTGGATGGATTATCAAGGATGGGCTGAGGGGGTTAAAGATTGGAAATTAGAGCGAAAAGACGATGAACATGCATTTTCGGTTCTGCAGCCTTCTATGGCTGTTCGTGATTTTAAAGATGACCAGTTAAATTATGATTATGGTGGATACTTCTACCGCGTTACGGCGACCAGAAATGCCGCAATGGATTTATCACAATCTTTGAGTGAGAGCAATTGGATCTACCTAATTCAGCCCCCAGAGGTTTGGATACCCACGGGGATAACCCGAAATAATGACGGATTAAATGACGTATGGGGAACATTCCCATTGTTTGTAAAAAAATACACGCTAAGTGTATTCAATCGCTACGGCCAAAAAATATGGCAAAGTACAAACAAGAAAACACAATGGGATTGTCAGTTTGAAGAAGAAGAAATTCCTGATGGCGTGTATGCTTGGGCAGTTGAATTTATTGGATGGGACAATAAAAAGTATACAAAAACAGGTACCGTCAGTGTATTACACTAAATCAGGCAAATGTTACACCACACAACCCAGTGCTTGAACCCAATTCGCTAAAATAAGGACATTTGTTTTTTTTCACTACGGAGATTAAATACAACGAACATGTCTTTAGACAATTGCTCGATCGCTTCGCTGTTAATCGTATAGACGCTCGAGGTGCCAATCGGCTTCATTTCAATGAGTTTTCCATCTTTCAATTTTTGTAAATGGCCAGAAACCGTGCTTTGGCTATAAGAAAATTGATCAACAATATCTTGACAAGTAGAAGGCCCATTGACCAATAAATACTGGAGGATTGAAATACGGGCAGGATGACCCATTGCTTTCATTGTCGCGGCCATCGGGTTATTTGGAGATTGAATTTTTGGAAAAGTACCCATTTTAATTCGCTTTATCGGATATTGCAAATATATAAAAAGATTCAAAAAACACAATTGTCTAAAAAAAGAATCAAATACTTTCGAAAAATTCTGATGCGGGTCTTCGCACTTTTGCTTTGTGAGAGAGCTTGTCGTTTGTGGCATCTCGGTATCCCAAGGCAAGAATCACCGAGCTGTGAAGACCTTGAATATCAAAATTTAAGAGGGTATTTACCTGAGTGGCGTTGAATCCCTCCATGGGAGTCGCGTCTATTTTTAAAGAAGCAGCACAAAACATCGCTTTTCCCAAAGCGATATAGGTTTGTTTTGACGTCCATTCAAGAATTTCTGAAGGATTTTTTTCTTTTACAAATTGAACAATCATATTTTTGAAACTTTGCAAAGAAACCAATTCTTCATTTCGCGTTTTAGCAATCAAGTGAATATAGGCATCGATCATATTATTGTCGATATGTTTCCACGCTGCAAAAACCAAAACATGAGACGCTTGGGTGATTTGCGATTGATTGTTTGAGGCAATTCTCAATTGTTCGCGTACCGATTTATCTTCTATTATAAATACTTTGAAGGGCTGAATTCCCAACGATGTCGCGGAAAGACGGATGCTTTCTAGAATTATGAAGACATTTTCATCACTTATGGTTTTGTCTAAATATTTTTTTGTAGAATATCGCCACTTGAGGTCTTCTAAAATTGGCATGTCTCAAATTTACAGATTATTTTCGAGTTCCACATTCCATGTCGGTTCCACTTTCAATTTTTAAAGCGTGTTTAACCATTCTTTTTGAAAAATATTCAATCAATCACCACCTAATTCCAATAATTTTACTAATTTCGCACTCCTTGATTTTTAAACTCGGGAGTTTAGCTCAGCTGGTTCAGAGCATCTGCCTTACAAGCAGAGGGTCGGGGGTTCGAACCCCTCAACTCCCACCCAAAAAGCCTCAAAGAAATTTGGGGCTTTTTTATTGGTTATACCCTGAATTACTTGGGGGATGTTTAATGAACATACTGAATGGTTGTTTTACAATCCATCCTGAACGTGCTTGATTGGCAAAGCCTTTGATAAATTTTAAGCCAATAAAATTTCTTCATTTTAAATGTCATTTTTGGGTATTTTCGCCCATCATCTATATTCTTCAAATCATGAAAAACAATTTTCTTTTTAGTGTTGTGATTGCACTGGTTTTCCTATCATTGGATGCGTGCAAGAAAGAATTACCCATCCCCAATGGTGGATTGGTATTGGGTGAAAGTTATAAAGGAGGTAAGATTGCTTACTTTTTTGTTCCGGGTGATCCAGGATATAAATCAACAGAAACCCACGGAATAATTGCTGCACCTTCCGATCAAAGCATTGGTATTCAATGGTATAATGGTAGTCCATTAATTACTGGTGCGACCGATAAGTCTATCGGCAAAGGCAATTCAAATACCCAAAAAATAGTGACGATCCAAGGTTCTGGAACCTATGCTGCTAAACTTTGTAGCGATTTGGTTACGGGAACATATAGCGATTGGCATTTGCCAAGTTGTGACGAATTAAATAAACTTTACATCAACCGCAATGCCATTGGCGGCTTCGCCAATTATTACTATTGGAGTTCGAGTGAAGACAATGCCAATTACGCTTGGTTACAAGATTTTTCAACGGGAAAACAAATGGTTAATAATTATAAAGGTAGCCCTGTGTATGTTCGCGCGATACGCGAATTTTGAAGATTGAATAGGGGTTTGGCCGCCGCGGAGCTCACGGCCCATAATCTAAATGTATACAAGTGGGTCTGACTACAATGGTAAGATTCATTTAAATCGTTGTTAGATTTTTTCTTAAAACCCATTCATTGCATTGTCTTACCTTTGAACACATGAGAGCAAAGTCCAAACAATTTTTAGAAACCTACCTCAACAATGTAAGTCCGACGGGTTTTGAACATTCGGGACAATCCCTTTGGTTGAATTATCTTAAACCTTATATTCATGAAACCCTCATAGACACCTACGGAACTGCTGTTGGGGTTATCAATCCTGGAATGCCTTACAAAGTTGTTTTGGAAGCCCATGCCGATGAGATTTCTTGGTTTGTAAACTATATTAGTGATGAGGGCTATATTTATGTTATTCGAAATGGGGGATCAGATTTTCAAATCGCTCCCTCCATGCGCTGCAATATTCATTGTGAAAATGGAAGCACCGTTAAAGGCGTATTTGGTTGGCCAGCCATTCATGTAAGGCCAGACAAGAATCCCGAAACCAAGCAAGATACAATTTTTATCGATGTGGGTTGCGCCAATCGCCAAGAAGTAGAAGCCTTGGGTATTCATATCGGAGCAGTGGCTGTTTTTGAAGCAGATTGTTTTTGGCTCAACAAAAAATACCTCGTTGGACGAGCACTTGACAACAGAATGGGTGGATTTATGATTGCAGAAGTGGCCAGGCAACTCCATGAAAAAAAAGATGTCCTGCCTTTTACCTTATACCTGGTAAACAGTGTTCAAGAAGAAATTGGATTGCGGGGAGCCGAAATGATTTCACGGCGGTTAAAACCCGATGTTGCGCTCATTACCGATGTTACCCATGACACGCAATCTCCTTTATACACAAAAAAAATACAAGGTGACTGTAAATGTGGTAAAGGTGCCGTTCTTACTTATGGGCCAGCCGTACAAAACAATCTATTACAACAAATAATTTCTGTTGCCAAAGCCAACAAAATAGACATTCAGCGAAATGCCGTGAGTCGGAGTACTGGAACCGATACCGATTCATTTGCCTACTCGGGTATGGGTGTTGCCTCGGCTTTGATTTCCCTACCCCTCAAATACATGCATACTACAGTTGAAACGGTTCATGAAAATGATATTGAGAGTTGCATTCAATTGATGTATCACAGCGTAAAAAGTCTCAAAGAGAACCAAACATTTAATTACCTGTAATGCAACTTCTAACCATGAAACGAACCCAGGCTCCAAATGGAACTTTGGCTTTTCAATTTTTGGTTTTGCCATGGTTTAAGGCCATATCTCTATTGCCCTTCAGACTACTTTACCTTTTATCGGATCTGATTTTCATAGTTCTTTACAGGCTCATCCGATACCGTATTGAGGTCGTAAGGAAGAATTTGGCCAAGGCCTTTCCCGATTTATCCGAAAAAGAGCTAAAGGCAATTGAACATCGCTATTACCGTCATTTATCCGATTTGTTTGTAGAGACCATCAAAGGAATCTCGATTTCAGAATCACAGATGAGAAAACGCATGCTAAATTTGGGTCAGAATCATTTCGATGAATTATACTCCCAAGGTAAAAGTTTTATCATTGTAATGAGTCATTGCGGAAATTGGGAATGGGTCTGTTTGATGTCTCAACTTGTTTGTCAGCAAAGAGTCCAATGTATATACAAAACACTCAGCAATCCGGGATTTGATCGAATGATGTACCTTGTACGCAGCAAATTTGGAGCAAATCCGATTCCCATGGAGCAAACTCTCCGTGTAATGGATGCCAACAAAGAAGTAACCACCGTAAATGCATTTATCGGAGATCAAAACCCAAGTTCTGGAAATTCGGCCTATTGGACAAATTTTCTAAACCAAGATACACCTTTTATGTGGGGTGCAGAAAAAATTGCCCGGAAACTCAATTGGCCCGTCTATTATCTCTCAAATAAAAAAGTGGGTCGAGGGTATTACGAAACCCAAACGATTCCTCTGTGCTTAGACCCCAAATCTACCTCAGATGGCGAAATTACCAACCTCATTGCCCAACATACAGAAAGAGAAATTTTGGCTCAGCCCCATATATGGCTTTGGAGTCACCGACGGTGGAAGCACAATCGCCAACCCTGAGAATCATTCTCAAATCCCAATGTCGTCGCTATAAACCAAGCAAGTAAAACCGGACCAATAAGGGGTAAAAAAGTCTCCAATGAAAGACGATATATATTTGCGGACGGTTTGAAATTGGCAATATGTATCCACCACTTTTGGGCGAGCGGTATTCACATGGTCGAAACCCACCATTTTGATACTGCCAAAAAACTTACAACCCCAAGGAAAAAAATAAAATCCGTTTCAACGCCAATCAATAGACAATATCCAGAAATGCGTCAATGCAGTCTTCTTTTAGTATACGCACCTCTCCCAAAGCAGCCTGTTTGGGTTTTGAAACATACTTGCGCAATACTACTATAACCGGAACAATGGCTTGATTTTTGGCTTTGGAGTTTTTGGCTGCCAATTGAGCGGCAAAATTTACAACCGCTTTTGGGTAATCCACACCTTTTTTTTTGATGATAACATGCGAACCACTCACATCTTTGGCATGAAGCCACAAATCATTTTTTTGGCTCAATTTCAACATTTGGTCATTTGATTTATTATTTTTCCCCAGCCAAATTTGATAGCCCATACATTCGTAAAGCTTATAGGGTAGGGGTTCTTGTGATTTTAAGCCAAGGGGTTTGACAATTTTTTGAATGGTCTTGATTGCTTTCAAATCGGTTGCGTTCTTCACCGTTTCCAATTGATATTGGAAATCAGTAATTTGGGCAAGGGTTATGTGGTACTTTTCCTGAATTTTTTGGCTTTCGATACGCTCATTTTTTGCTTTACCATAGTATTTATTGGCATTTTCAACTGCGCTGAGTGTTGCATTAAGCTTGATCCAAATTCTCTGTTGGGTAAAATAATCTGTTACCAGGGCTTTGCTTAATCCTGGTCTCAGCGAATGGGCATGGGTCAAAAGAATGTCACCCAGTTCTTTATTGCTTCGCCTGGTTGCGATTTCTTGCATCCGATGATTTGTTTCTGAAAGAATTTTTGATAACAATTTGATTTTCTTTTCTAATACTGCAATCATTTGATCTTTGTTTCTCTTGAAATAGTATTGGCGAATAAACGCTCTTTGTTCGTGGCAAAGCACTTCGATACTAAATTGCTTGTTGCGCTGGTTTAACACAGTGTCCGGTAGAATTGTATTTACCTCTATCATCGGGCCCGAGGATAAACTTTCACTCACCTTGGGTTTGTTATCCAATGGTTTCAAAGACCTTGTATACCATTGTGAGGGGTTGAGACTGGGGAAAACAAATCCCCAATCCGATTTCTGAGAAAGTCTAAACATCTGCTTTACCGAATTGTTGGTGGTGTCTCGCAAAATAACATTGCCCATTTTGCCAAACCCCTTTATCCAAAGCTGGAGACCATGGGTCAGTTCCATGCAAATCCAACGATCTTTCGGGTCATTTACAATCCTTGTAATGGCTTGATTTTCTATTTCTTTAAATTGGACAATTCCTTTCTGGCTGTCGGATACATCCAATTGATTCTCGCTTGTAAGAATCATCAGATTCCCTTCTAAAAACTGAATTTCCAGTACAAAAGGATTCTCATTGGCAATAAATTTTAGAAATAGCTTGTCTTTGTCAACACTCAAACCCCCTGCAAAAATGGGTGGCTTTGCTACACAATCATCACAATTTACGATTTGGTCGTTTGGGATGCTAAATTTTTTTCGCAAGTAATTGCTCCACAAATCTAAAACTCCGGCCGTACTAAACATGATAGCAAAAATCGGATAAAACTACGACTTTGGCCGCAACAGTGTGATAGAGCTCGACAAAGTTTTTTTGCCTTGGTGATTTCCCTTATAATTTACAAAAATACCGTATACGCCTTCCGGACAATCTTTCCCGTTGTACTGCCCATCCCATTTCTTGCTGAGGGTATTGCTTTTAAATACCAACTGACCCCAACGGTTGACAATGTGTAAATCTATAAAATTGGCGCCATAGAGACGGCAGTCAAAATCATCATTGATTCCATCTCCGTTTGGGGTAAACGAATTGGGTATATACGCAAAAATTGTATCCTTGTAACAAATTGAGTGGATGGCGGTGTCTTTACATCCCCCTTCATTTTCTATTGCCAGCAGGATTTTATACGAAAGTCGCAATCCATCAAATGTGTGGATTGGATTTTCTGTAGGAATAAATAAATTAGAAGTGCCGTCTCCCCAATACCAAGTTCCTTTGGTTCCGCCTGTACATTGATTAAAAAATGTAGCTGTTTGGTCGAGTGGGGTGAGGCAGTCATCGGTTGAACTCTTTTGGAGCATAAAATCAGCTCGAATCGCATCGTATCCTGGTAATTCAATGGCAGTATCACCAAAACACCCTGTTTTTTTATCGGTTAATGTAATACGGTATCGGTTTCCAGCGGGGGCTACAAGAGTGTCTTTTTTGTAAACAGGATCATGGAACCATTTGCGTGTAGCAGGGTTGCCATTTCCCAGATTTACCAATGCCCAGCCATTAAGTCCCTTGCACACGGGTGGGTTGGTAGTGGCAATGGACCAAATTCTAGGATGCACTATTATGCGGGTTTGGGCAGTGGCATAGTCGCTGCAACCATCAGTTCCAATAACGGTTAATTGACCACTTTGGGTAGCGACGTAAAATGTTTTGTTCCCTGTCTGACCATGCGACCATTGTATTTGATATTGCTGGGCATTCCCCCCCGTTAACAAGGCTTGAATTTCGACAATTTTCCCATAACAAACACTGTCGATTGCTGGACTTATTTCCAACAATAGTGGGCTATTCACAAATACGTTGAGGCTGTCTAATGTCCTGCAGGCATTGGTATTTAGAGTATAATAGACCCTGTGTTTGCCCGGACCTGCAAATGCGGGGTTAAATTTGCCTTTTTGAATGCCGGTTCCTGACCAATTTCCACCCGTAGGAGAGACCGAGAGCCCAAATAAACTATCCTTATAACAAAAAGGCTTAGATTGTACAATACTGATGGGCAAAACTGTATCTACTTGGATGGTGGTTTGGTTGAGACAACCCGCAGACGATTTATAGTATATTGTATGGGTACCTTCTTTGGCAATCAACGGATTGAAAATACCCTTCGAATGGGTAATCCCAGGACCCCAAAATATGCCATTTACATCTTTTTTATATAATAGTAATGCATTGTTATTGATACACATAAATGTATCTATTTGTATCTTTGGTTTATCTCTAACTACCACCGGCAATGTGTCTAAACAACCTTTGTTGTCATAGACGATGCTAAACTTTCCAACTCCTGTAATTCGAGGGTTAAAATATAGCGATTTGACAACCCCATTTCCAACCCATTTCCCTCCCTCAATTGACGTTTTTACCCCTTTTAAGCTCAACAAACTTGTACTATCTTCTTTACAAAAGAAAAGGGTGTCAGGTTGTAAAATCTTGTTGTCTATGATATAGACCATTTTTTTGTCGGTGCAGCGAGGCGACGAGAGTACAAGGGTGTCTTTATTTGACTTGCCTGGCCTCCACCAGGAAGGGTCATAAATAGTACCTGTCCCATTGATTCCCTTGCTTTTCCAACTATAATTGCTGTTGGGTCGAAAAACTTTGAGGGTTTGGGCACCTGCCAAAGGACAAAAAGTATCGTTTAATCCCGCGTCGCTTGGCAAAAGGGTAAGTCGCGTGGTATCTCTACAACCACCCTGAACTACATAGATGATAGTATAGTTTTTCGGACCACCCATCAATGAAGGATTATAGTCTCCAGTATAATAATTGGCCAGCCCTGCAAAGTAATTGGGGTATGCGCCTTTGGGAGAAAAAGTTAGGGTTGCGTTTGTTAAAGACTCGCAAACTGTATCATATTTGAGCACTTTGAGCGATTGAACATAAATAATTTTTGACGACGTGCAGCCTTTCCACGTATATGTTACCACGTATTTTCCTGCAGTATCAGGTTTAAAAATGCCTGCACTGCTAATTTTGGGTCCCGTCCACGTTCCACCGGCGGGCCAATACCAGTACACAGGAAAACTGAGCGGTGACGGGCAAAAAGCATTTTCGAGGTTCGATGGCGCAGTCACAGAAACAATGACTGTATCATTACAGCCCCCTATTTGATAATATACAACGGAATTGCCCCATACAAGACTGGGCTTAAACTCGCCTGTTTGTGCATTTACAATACCCAATCCTTTCCATTTTCCACCTGGTGGACTGGCCCGCAATGTAAAATTGGGCGAATAATAACATACTTGTGTATCTTTTTGGGCAGAGGGTGGCCTCAAAACAACAATATTAAGCGTATCACGCCCCGGGGTTGAACTGCCGTCTTCAACCAAAACAATATACCGGGTATTTTGGGTAAGGCATTGTGTAAAAGGACCCTTTCCCTTGAGGGTTGACGGAATCCATGTGTATTTGTATTTGGTTGAATCTCCACCCTTAACACTCAAAGTGATTTTTACACATTCCCCTTTGCACAGGGTATCTTTATTGCTACTCAGTTGAACAATTATAGGACAGTTGCTAATGGATATCTTGAAAATTGACGTTAACCTATATGCACTGTCACAATAATCTCGGTAACCGTGAACATGGGTTAGGGTATATGTGCCATTCAAATACAAGCCAGGTGTTGTCGTTATTTCGACCATAGAACATTTGCCATTGCTACAATTAATCGCCTTTATCATACGAATAGACGGATTGCCCGGACCAACAATAGAGGTATTGTTTACATTAATTGAATCGCAGGGTATACTCTGATTTAATGCAAATCGAAAGACGGAGTCAAGACAAGAGGGCTTTGGGATTCCATTTCCGGTTTGTGAAAATTTTACTGCAATGGGGGTGATCATGTCTATGAGTATTTTGGCCTTCCAACCACTGCATTTAATGCTTTTATCCGATCTGAAATGAAGGGTAATAAAACTGTCTTTAGAGGTAATTGTACCTGGCCCAGCCTTTCCGCTGTAGGTTCCAATTAAAGTTGCATTGGTATCTTGTCCGTCAAAAATGCGCAATACGTCATTGTCTTTTTCAGTACAAAAAGAAGAAAATTGCAATGAAATAGACCGTGACCCTGGCATAGACAGTGTCATGGTCGAATTTTCGTTATGGTCGTAATCGCTTTTATTTTGGAAGCCGTTGGAGTCTTCAATAAACCCTTTGCATATTCGAAAACGTCCATTCTGTTGTGTAAAATCGGATTGTGCAATCAACGAATCTGAAAGCATGAAAGCCAAAATGAACAATATAGGATACTTTGTAGACAAGAGATTTAGAATCTATTTGATAATAGAGATGCTTTTTGTCTCAATTAAGTTGCTCCAATGTTGGTTTCGGTCTTTAACACGTATTTGAAATTTGGTAATTTCCAATTGGCCGGCGCCCAATAAAAATACATTTTTTAGGCGCAATGCAATACTTCCTTGGATAGAAATTTGTTTACCCAAAGGAGCCAGTGGAGAGATATGGTAATAATCGGGTTTCGCAAATCGGATATCGCGTATTTCAAGGTTTAGGGAGTCGGCTTTTTCAAAGCCTAAATCACCATCACCATCTTTATAGTCAAATCCGATGACAACGGTATCTGTAAATTGTTTAAAGGTATTTTGGTTTAAACTGGGGTTGCTCAGAATGGGTATGGGATTGCCTATATAATACTGTTCTGTGCTACACCCATAACAAAATAAAAAAATAGTTAATATAATGTAAATCAGTTTCATATATTATATTAATTAAATTTAACAGCGAAGTATTTTTTAATAAAAAACATACTATTTGAATTGGGTAAATTGAATTCTTTATTGACTGCGTCGCTGAGGGTAATTCTAAACCAATAGACCCCAAAAGGCTGCGTAGTTCGATCATTAAAATCAAAGTACCACATATAATCTGTGCTTGTTCTGTATAAACCAGGCATTGTTTTCACACTGCCTTTGACCAAAGGACGTTCGTTTAACGGGTCGAATACATTGGGGTCAGTCGACCAATTGATTCGCATGTTTGTTAAATTTGAAATGGGGGTTTTGTCGTCGCTCAACGAAAACCATAATTGCAGGGTCTCACCCGCCAGTGCTTCAATAGCCTCATATCGGCTTTTTCGGGTCAATACACTGCCATTAGAGAATGCCTGAACACCTTGCAATTGAGGAGGAAAGTCGATACTTGGTGGCTTTCTGCCCAACCAGTCTTTCGCACCCGAATCAATCCACAGGCCAATGCGCGCGAGCCATGTGTCCTTTTCTATGGGGTAATTGCTATTGGGCTCTAAAGACAAAGGCATAATTCCCGAATTTCCATTTAGATCTACTCGCATGCGATGCAACAACATACTCAACGTGGCATTTCCGGGGATTACACGGGTCGTATAATTGCCTTGGGTATCCAATTTAATTACAGGTTGTGCCACTAGGTTATAATAGGAGCTTTCAACGGTCCGAAAATCGGGCTCAAAATTGCCATCATGACAACCGCTATTGGCGCAGGTTGGTTTAAACAATCCTGTGTGAAGTCCTTGAATTGTTCTATAATTAAGGGTGTCTTTTTTCTTTACAATGCTGTCTTTTCCGTTGGGGTAGGGGTTTTTGATCGTATTCTTGTCGGCATTACAAGATGATAAAACAAACAAGGATACCAGCGTGAACCACAGAAACATCAGTAGAATTTGGGGTGATTTTTTGGCAGAAACGCTTGGGTTCATGGCTATAACTGTAAAAACTGGCTTTTTGCCAATGGATCTAGCAAGCCAGATTGCATAACTGGGTCTAAAACCCCGAAAATATCGGCAATGGTTGGGGCAATATCGGTTAATCTTCCAATGGGTTTGGCTTCACTGCCCACACGTTGGCGAGATACTCCTTTTCCGAGCATGAGACTCCAAACACGCAAGGCATTTCTGTCGCTGTGGTCGAATGCAAGCCAATCGTTTTGATCCAAAATTGGATTGGGCTTTTCGTTTCGGCCGCATTCTGGCGCTACAATCATAATGGTATTGCCACTCATCTCAGGGATATTGTTTTGAATGTGTTGCCAAAGCCATCCCGTAATATGGTCGGCTCTATGGAGGTTTTGAAGATATCCTGTAAAATTACTATGGCAACCGTCAACACTTGAAATATTCACAGCCAACATTTTGGGCTTAAATTCGCGTAATACTTCCGCTGCATACATTACATTAACTGCATCGCCATTGTCAAAAACAGGGGGCATTGCCAATTGTCCAGCTTGTTGTTTTGCAAATACACTCTTAATAAAATCTTTGATTTGGGTTCGCTCCTCATCGGTATTGCTTACACTCGCAATTTGGTCTTTGGAAAGGGCAAAGGATCTATCTAAAAAATTTTTGATATAATACATGGGTTCCAAATCGGCACGGGTATAGGTCTTGGAATTTCCCAAAACCTCTCTGCCGGAACCAGAAAAGGTTACGGGGGCAGCAAACATGTTGGCGCCGTATTGCAAACCATAATCGGGGTGATTGCTGGAATTCAGCAATGGGGTAGAGTTCCCAATTCCATTTCCAATGAACCAGGTATCCGTAGCCTTGAATCCGGCATGTTTGCGCAGATATTCAAATATTGTGGGATATCTAGGCCTAACCCTTAATCCTTGAGCCGTACCGGTATTTCCAGTGAGCAGCGTGCTTAATCCAACATAATGCCCGGCACTCAAGGCCCTTAGTTCGGGAAATAAAACACCACTGTTTTCCATACTCTGGGTGAGTAATTTTGGAATTGGCTCTGAGCCATTGGGTAAGCCAGCAATGGATGTTCCGTAAACCACTTTTTTAGTAGGGGCGTTCCCTTCAAACAAATTTGGCATAATATTGCCGGCAGCACCCAAAACCCCTTGACTGTCCTCTAAATACCGGCCCAATATGCTTTCTTGTTGACGAACACCTCCTGCAAACATAACCAATACAACATGGTCGGCTTTAACGCTGCCGGTTTTTGCAAACAATCTACCAGAGGGCAACAAATATGGAGCAACAATACCAGCGCCCAATGCCATAGAACTTTTTTGAATAAATTTTTTTCGGTTCATCTTATGGGTTAATAGTATTGATATTCTTTGCTTGTAGCAAATGCTGTGTAAACCATCTCTACACTTACCGCATTGTTTTTACTTATATATTGCTTAAAAAAAGCTTTTTCGCCCTCGCTGGGGTATCTTAGATAAAACCGTTTGAATGTATTGACTACAAATGCCTCGATATCGCTTCGCATAATCGCATTGCTCGGCATTACAATGCTTCCAGTATTGAAATAATTACTCAATAACATTTCATTGGCCACATCTTGGTCACCAATCGAATACAGGACGTTTTGGGTTTTGTATAATTGGTTGGGGGAGATCGCCTTTTGGTATAAATTGGTATACAAAATAGAAATATATTCTGCACCATTCTTCTTTTTGGTTTTATTGCTTTTATCTTCAGAAATACCCACTCTGTTTACCCCAAATACAACGGTTTGCTCTTTTTTACAGGCAACAATCAGGGCACTACCCAGTAACAGAAACCAGGAAAATTGTTTAATAGAATTGGGCATATTCGTCGGTAATTAAAATTTCTTCAATGATTGATTCAATTTTGTGATCGGAAAAATAGGGTTTAAACAAGCGAATAACCTCTTGATTGCTGGGTTCACGCTGAACCATCACAAAATACAGCCACCGTATTTGAGCCTCGTGAAAGGCATCAGATTCTGTCAACGCAGTACAAAATTCATTTTTGTTGGAGGCCCATTTGCCAAAAATGGGGCTGGGAACGTTCTGTTCAATGATATTATAGGCTCTTTTGAATTCGTCGTCACTGGGCTTGCGCAATAATGCATCGTCATAGGAAGCATTCACAAAATTAAAACTATTCATATTGATTACATTGTAAATGGGGTTATTCATCATCACGGAACTCATTTGTCTGTAATCAATAAGGTTTTTTCTAAATCGCATTTTACTCGACAAGACATTGCTGTACATCTTTTGTTGGTCTAGGTACTCATGGACCTTTACAGAATCTCCATCAAGACGAGCAACCAATATTCCAAATCCCAAATTGCCAATTTGTTGCCAAAAAACACCATCCTCCGCACCTTCTATGTAACGGGCTTTGGATATATCATAAATTCGCTGGGAAAAAGCATGCCTATAAGAAGAATCCCCACTACGATAGAGTGTATCAAAAAGCAATAAATGAATAATCTTTCGCCTACAGGAGTCATGTAATTCTGCGATTTTCAATTGGTTGGTTAAGGAAATTCGTTCTATATCTGTCGCATCTCGACCCAATACATCAATAAAAATACGCTGCACATAATTTTCAATGCGCAGGGTTGAAACAATCTTGTAATTGGGTATTTTATTGTTATCAACAACAATTGTTTCTTCTTGTGTACACGAAACCATAGAAAGTAGGGTAGTAACAAAGAAAAAAAACAAATTTTTCTTAATCCACATAGTTCAAAAATATAGATTTATGCCTGTTATAAAAAATATGAGATCGAAATATCGGCATGAAAATAGGGTATTTTAAAAGTTTGTGCTGTTTCTCATTTATCAAACCAATACTATTGATTAATTTCGTCACCGAATAACACCATGCCATTTTATCATACAACGGGTCAAATTCCGGCCAAACGACATACACAGTTCCGCAAATCTGATGGTTCATTGTATTCAGAGGAATTGGTAAGCACAGAAGGTTTTAGCAGTATCTATTCCCTTGTTTACCATTGCAATCCACCCACAATTGTAACGCATATCGGGGAGCCATGGAGCGTTGAGCCCAAGATTGCTTTGCAAAAAAATATGCAACACCGCAGTTTTCTCACATTCAAAACCAAGCCAGAGGCTGATTATATAAGCAGCAGAAAGGTTTTGTTAATGAATGCTGATGTCCAATTGGGGTCAGCCGCTCCAACCAAAAGCTTCAATGGGTATTTTTATAAAAACTCTGATGCAGACGAAGTGCTGTTTATTCATGAAGGGAGTGGTATGCTCAAAACGATTTATGGACAAATCCCTTTTGAATATGGAGATTATTTGGTGATTCCGAGGGGCACAATATACCAATTAGAATTTTCAGATGAGGGAAACAAACTCTTTTTTATTGAGTCTCCATCACCCATATATCCCCCAAAACGCTACCAAAACAAGCTTGGCCAGCTCATGGAACATTCTCCCTATTGTGAACGTGACATAAAATTGCCCCAACATCTTGAAACACACGATGAAAAAGGAGAATTTAAGGTTTTAATAAAAAAACAAGGCATGATTTGGCCTTATACATACGGAACACACCCATTTGACGCAATCGGTTGGGATGGATACTTATACCCTTATGCCTTTAGTATTCACAATTTTGAACCCATTACAGGCCGACTTCATATGCCACCGCCAACGCATCAAACATTTGAAGGCCGAAACTTTGTAATCTGCAGTTTTGTTCCAAGGATGTACGATTACCACCCATTGTCGATCCCAGCACCTTATAATCACAGCAATATAGACAGTGATGAGGTTCTCTATTATGTAGAAGGCAATTTTATGAGTCGAAATCATGTTGAAAAAGGAATGATTAGCTTGCACCCCAAAGGAATTCCTCATGGTCCACATCCTGGAGCTGTTGAAAAAAGCCTCAATACAAAAGAAACCAATGAATTGTCTGTAATGATAGATCCATTTCATCCATTAATGATTACACAAGATGCAATGGATATGGAAGACCCAGATTATTGGAAATCCTGGAATGTTTAATACTGTAGGGTTCATTCAACAACCTGCAGGGTCCCCGTTCAACCTGCCACCTTCTTTTGTTACATAATTTACATTATGTTAAATTGAATTCGCAAAGAAAGAGCCTGTGGTGAATACAGGCCGTTTCTATGTGCAATTCATATTAGTTTGATTCCTCTTCCATTCCTTTAATTAATTGGGTGTATTTGGAAACTGATTCTGTATCTCCTATCTCAAGGCAAGCCGATTTGAGTGCTTTGCAAATATTGATTTGGTCTACAATGGGATAATCGGTGTTGTCTAATGCACGTTCTAAGTATTTTTTGGCATCCTGAAACAGCATTTTTAATTCTTCGTCAATTAATTTTCGTTTTGCTCCTGTTGCTCCAGATCGTTTGTCGTAGAGATTTCTACTCTCGTATTTCATAAGGCCAAGGCCTAAATTGAAATTTGCGTCATAATTAAATTCGTCCAGTTCGACCGATTTGCGATAATCGGCAAGCGCCTCAGTGTATTTTTTTTGGCTTTCATATAAAAAGGCACGGGTATAATACAAACGACTATTATCGGGTTCGATTAGAATTTGATTATTGACGTCAGAAAAAAGCATGAATTCTTTTTCTAGTATAACATATAAGTTTACCAGCAATTGGAATATAGTTCCATCGTTATTTGTCGATAATAGTGCTTTTCGTATGCATTTTTCTGCATTCATTGTATCCCCAACCGTTAAATACGAACGAGACAAACCTTCTATTACGGCTGGAACAAGCATTCCTTTATCAACCAAGCCTTGAAGTATAGAAATCTTTATTTGTTTGTCACTATGAAGCGATGCCGCCTGCGCATAGGTTTCAATGATACTGTTTTGTGTGATTTTATTGTTGGTGAGATTGTTGGTCATTGATGTATCGAGATGACCATATAAATTCAACAATTCTAAATAATACACACACAGCAAATCATAATTCTTTGTTGAAAACAAGCCGGAAGATTCATTGTATCCTGCAGCAAAAGCATTTCCCGACTCTCCAATTGCAGTTTCTATTTCCTCCTGTTTTTTGCTCATTGGGCTGGCATAAAACTTATTCATGGCCTGGCAAGCCTCCAACCCTGCATTCGCAGTTAATCCTTTGAGCAACTCGTTGTTCTTGGCCGCTGCAATTCTGCTGTATACAGTTGCCCGAATCAACCACATCTTAGGGGCATCTGCGGTCTTGGGATTCAATTTGGCTTTGTCTATTTCCTCTTTGGCTATAACAAGGTTTTCTATGGTATTTGACATTAATGCATACTCGGCAGAATTAACGACTTTGTTTTGTGCGACACAGTGAGAAAAAAACACCATTGAGCAAAAGCCAATCCCTGTTTTGAGTATCTTATTCATCTTCTTCTGTATTTTCAACTGGTAAACTGTCGTCGTCTTCATCGCTCGCATCGTTTGATTGATTATGTTCGTCATGTTTTTCTCGAGTTTCATTGTTCTGACCATTCGAATTTGTGGTGTTTTCTACATTGTCTATTCCCAGTTCATCTATTTCTCCATCAGCCAAGATGGCTAAACTTAAACTTTCGTCTTCTTCTTCGTCTTCTTCCTTGGGCGATTTAGCCAAACCTGCAATTGAATCTGTTCCTTTGAGATTAATGAGCCTTACCCCTTGGGTTGCCCTGCCCATTATTCTCAACCTATCAATGGCCATTCGAATCGTGAGTCCACTTTTGCAAATGATCATCAAGCCATCTTCGTCTGTCACCAATAAAATGCCTACCAAACTTCCAGTTTTTTCGGTTATTGAGATGGTTTTAACGCCCTTCCCTCCCCTGCCAGTAATGCGATAATCTTGGAGGTCTGAACGCTTGCCATACCCATTTTGACTCAAAACCAAAATAGTAGTAGCCGTCAAATTAGGATTAACACAAACCATGCCAATTACTTCATCTTGGGCTGATTCTAAAGTTACCCCCCTAACCCCAGCAGCAGTTCTGCCCATAGGCCTTACCTTGGATTCAGGAAATCTAATGGCTTTTCCCATTCTTTTGGCAATAATAACCTCACTGGCTCCGTCTGTCAAACAAGCTTGTAACAACTCATCTCCATCGCGAACTGTGATGGCGTTAATGCCATTGGTTCGGGGCCTACTGTATGCTTCTAAGGATGTTTTTTTCACTACCCCACGCTTGGTAACCATAATAATAAAATTATTGTTTAGGTATTCTTCATCCTTGAGATTGATAACGTTTAGATAGGCTTTAACCTTATCGTCATTGGGTATACTGATTAAATTTTGTATGGGACGACCCTTCGTGGCTTTTTGACCTTCTGGTATTTCATATACCTTTAGCCAAAAACACCTGCCCTGCTCCGTAAACAACAATAAATAATTGTGGGTACTGGCGATAAATAGGTGTTCAACAAAATCTGCATCCCTATGGGCAACACCGCGTAACCCTTTCCCTCCCCGGTTTTGCTCTTTGTATTCATTCAATAAGGTTCGTTTGATATATCCCATATGAGAAATTGTAATCACAACCTCTTCGTTGGGTATTAAATCTTCTATATTAAATTCCCCGGCACCGAACTCAATCGTCGTTCTGCGATCATCACCGTATTTGTCTTTGACTTCAGCAATTTCTTGCTTGATAATACCCATTCGCAATTCTTCACTTGCCAAAACAGATTCATAGTACTGAATTTCAGTTACGATGTTATTGTACTCTTCCCGAATTTTATCAATTTCCAGACCGGTCAAACGCTGTAAACGCATTTCCAATATGGCTTTTGATTGGATATCCGATAAACCAAATTGTCCCATTAAACCCAGGCGAGCATCTTCGGGTGTTCGGCTTTTTCGAATGAGTTGAATAACAGCATCAAGGTTATCAAGGGCAATAATAAGACCCTCTAAAATATGGATGCGTTTGCGGGCTTCGTCTAATAAAAACTGGGTTCTACGTTGAACAATCTCGTGGCGATGATTTACAAAATGGCGAATCATGTCTTTTAAGTTCAACATTACTGGACGTCCATTCACCAAGGCGATATTGTTGACAGAAAAACTGCTTTGTAAAGGGGTGTATTTATACAATTGATTCAATACAATATTCGGAATTGCATCTCGCTTTATATCAAACACAATTCGCATTCCCTGGCGCCCACTTTCGTCGCGAACTGCTGAAATACCATCAATCAGCTTTTCGTTAATAAGATCAACTGTTTTAATAATGATTTGAGAAGGTGTTACCTGATATGGAACTTCCGTAACGACAATCATCTCTTTACCGGTACTAGACAACTCCACTTCTGCTTTGCCTCGCATCACAATCCTACCTCTACCAGTTTCAAAAGCATCTTTGATGCCCTCGATACCATAAATTGATCCACCAGTAGGGAAATCAGGGGCCTTGACATAGGCCATTAAATCTTCAACCGTAATTTCTTTATTTTCTATGTAAGCAATAATCCCCTCGCATACTTCTGTGAGGTTGTGTGGAGCCATATTGGTGGCCATCCCTACCGCAATGCCACTCGCACCATTAACCAATAAGTTGGGAATTTTGGCGGGCATTACCGAAGGTTCTTCAAGACTTTCGTCAAAATTGGGTTTAAAATCAACTGTATTCTTGTCGAGATCGACCATCATCTCTTCCGCTATTTTCCTTAAACGCGCTTCGGTATAACGCATTGCCGCTGGCGGATCACCATCTACTGACCCAAAGTTGCCTTGCCCATCTACAAAGGGATAGCGCAAACTCCAACTCTGTGCCATTCGAACCATTGTGTCGTAAACACTACTATCGCCATGGGGATGGTATTTGCCGAGAACCTCACCAACAATACGGGCTGATTTCTTGTGGGCTCTATTCGAGGCCAAACCCAAATCATTCATCCCGAACAAAACCCTTCTGTGAACGGGCTTAAGTCCATCTCTTACATCGGGCAATGCCCTGGAAACAATAACAGACATCGAATAATCGATATAAGCAGTTTTCATTTCATCCTCAATGTTGATGGATATAATTCTCTCGGTATTTTCGTCTAGTTCTTCCATGTATGGTTATGCAAGCAATTTACGACTAAAATCGCTAAAAACAGGTCTTTTCTGTGGGGATATTGCCCACATATTTTATACATTTAAACGGCTATTTCTTTGCCCACAACAAAACAAAGGCCAATGACCTGTGTTTTGTTCCACCAGTACATTCAAAATGCTTATTTGCGCAAATCTGCGGGGGGAATATAATCCAACTTTTTACGGGGCAATTTTGTTTCTCCTGCCTTCAAATATTTTATTTTTCCCTTGCCATTGGGTTCTAACATCTGAACTTTTCCCATCCCCAGAGCTTCAAGCTTGGGTTGAAGTTCAATTAAATCTCCAGCTACTACTACCACCAAATTATCAAGACTGAATTGTGTTTTAGCCAAGACATTAATTTGGTCTCGCGTAATGTTTTGCAATACTTTTAATTGTTGATCGGCAAAATCAATGGGTAGGTCGCGGTTGGCCATTTGTTGGATATAACCTGCTTTTTGTCCGATAGATTCGTATTCCAATGATTCACTGGCAATCAATGCTGATTTTGTGAAATTAAATTCTTCGTCTGTAATACCCACATTTTTGTATCGAACGAGTTCATCAACGATCTCAACAATGGCACTGTCGGTAGCCCCAGATTTTATCCCTGCGCTGATGGTATAATTGCCAGGCAAATCTTTGAATGCAGGAGAAAAACCTCCACGGATTCCATAAGTCCAGGCTTTGTCTTCTCGAATTTTTAGATTTAGTCTAGAATTGAAATTACCAGCCAATGCAAAATTCATGATATTACTTTGAAAAAACTTACCTGCAAAATCATAAGCTTGAGATTTAAACCCCACATAAATATCACTCTGTTCTGCATCGTTATACTTTACACCAAAAATTTGAGGCGTAACAATTTTCGTAGGAATGGAAGGCATCAGCAACACAATATTTTTTCTTTGCCAACGGGTAAGAAACGAAAATTTACTGTAAATTTCTTCTGCGGTTAGGGGTCCAACCACTACCATTTTTGTTGCGTTGGGAACGAAATTGGCATTGTAATATGCTTTGCAATTTTCAATACTTACTTTATCATAATCATCAGACAACAATGGTGTTCCCATGACATTGTCTCCATTCATTATTCTAGCCCAAGCATTGCTTGCCCCTACACGCCGGTTTGTGAGACTACTCTTGGACCCCTCTTTAGAGCGTTTTTTGACTTTTTTAAATTCTGCCTCATCCCAACGGGGTTTGAACATACATTCTTCTAACCATGCGAGAGAAGCGTCTAATTTATCCTTTTGACACGTGACAGATACATTGAGCCCTGTTTTTCCAGCACTAAAATTTATGGACAAGCCCAATTTCTCAAGTTCCTTTTCCATTTCTTCAGAACCACGGACAGCAGTTCCATAATTCATCATCTCAGCCATTAATTCTGCTGTTCCTGCTGGAAAATCTTTTCCATCTTCTAATAGTCTTCCCCCTTCCATATTCATTTGAACAATTACACGAGGTGTTTCATCAAAATAGGTCGACCAAATTTCTAAGCCGTTTTCAAGGATTCTCTTGTCGACTTTGGGAGATTGCACTGAAGTGATTTCTTTGGTTTTTGGCCTCAAATTGCGGTCAAAATTATCTTTTGTGGGTCTGCCAACCAATCCATTGTATTCTACTTCAGCAATTTTGCTGGTATAACCTGCATTGGGATTTACACTCTGATACTTTGGTTTTTCTTCGCCTTCGACAATCTGTGCAGGGGTTATAATTACTGTTGACGAGAATTTATTGGTCAAATACTTTTCATAAACACGAACAATGTCTGATTTGGACAGGTTTCTGTATCGATTTGCATCATCATCCAGGTTAAAACTCCTACCATCAGCATTTTTTGAGTCTAAATACCAAAAAGAACTCAGGTAATTCGCTTTGGTGCTACCATCCTCAAGACCATCTGAATAGTTGCTCAATATGTTGGTTTTGGCCCTTTCGAGGTCATCGTCTGAGAATCCCACAATGCCAAAAGAATCTATGGCACTTTTTAACATTTTTTGTAAAAGAGGGATGTCTGAATATGGGTATCCTGATACAATAAAGGATATTTCTCCAGCCAATTCATGATTGATGGAGCTCATGGGGTTGTTGCCCGCACTTGCGCCCAACGCCCAATCGGCATCTATGAATTTTTTGTACATAGGAGAATTTCGGGTTCCTCCCATCAAATACGTTAATACATCCAATGCGGCTTCGTCGGGATGACCTACAGGAACACCTACATAAGTAGTGTAAATCAAAGGGGTATATGCGTTTGCATCAGAATATGAAATGACTTTATTTTCTTTTAACTCCACCTTGCGCAAGGATTGTTTTTTTACCTCAGGGCCACGTTGAATTCCGGAGAAATATTTGTCAACCCATGCCACAACTTCGTTGGTATTTAAATCGCCACACACAATCACACATGCATTGTTTGGTGAATACCAGCGCAAGAAAAAATTCTTTAGGTCGTTGCTGTCTGCCCGATCTAGATCATCAACAAAACCAATGGTTGACCAACTATATGGATGCTCTTTTGGGTATAATTCTTGGTCCTTTACCTCCATCAAAAATCCGTAGGGTGAATCATACCGTTCGTCTTTTTCATTTTTGACTGTACTGCGTTGAATTTCGAATTTTTTATTGGAAAAGGCTTCTAGAAAACAACCCATTCGATCAGCCTCCATCCACAAAGCAGTTTCTGTAAAATTGCTGGGGAATGTTTCGACATATACTGTGCGGTCACGGGTAGTATTCCCATTTACGTCACCACCATAATTCTTAATAATCTTAAAATGCTCTTCGTCTGCAACATGTTTAGAACCTTGAAATAACATATGTTCGAAAAAATGTGCAAAACCAGATTTACCCCGCGTTTCGCGGGCCGAACCCACATGGTAGGTTACATTAATATTCACTACGGGATCACTGTGGTCCTCACACACAATGAGGGTTAAGCCATTGGGGAATTGATATTTTTCGTAAGGTATGGTCAATTTCCCGGGTTCGGATACAACCTTTTCGACCAATATCGCTTGGGCAAATATTTCGGCCACATTACTTGCCAACAAAAGAATTAACAATAGGAAGTTTTTCATAATATTCTACAAATTTAACTAATTGCCGATTAAAAAATAGCAATTCATGCCTTCAAATACTGTATGAAAGAGTGGGTGGGCTACATTAATAAAACCCAATAACATTTATTACTATCTTTACAGCACTAAATTATTGTTTACAAAAGCCATGTTGAAATCCATAAAAATTAGTTTAATCTTGATAAGCACTGCGATTATTTCAACAGTAATTTCCAATTCGAGTGGTCCAAACGCATCCTATACCGGTGCTCCTTCGGAAGGAGATTGCACCAGTTGCCATGGTTCTTATGGGTTACAAACATCCGGAACAAATTGGGGAAGGCTTAGGCTTAAAAATAATTTTACTGGAGATGGATACATTCCGGATTCTACCTATACCCTCACACTCACCTACAAAGAAAGCGGAATTTCCACTTTTGGCTTTGAACTCACCTGCCTGGATGTGAGTACCAATTCTGCTGCGGGTACTTTTACTTCTACCGATGCAAGAACACAAACCACTCGAGGGACTGTAAGTAGCAAAACACGCTATTATATTAGCCAAACATCTAAAGGCACAGCTGCCGTCGCCAGCGATTCCACTTCTTGGGTTTTTCAATGGAAAGCACCCAGTACCAATATGGGCAAAGTGCGTTTTTATATAAACTTAAATTCAGCCAACGGAAATGGGGGCACCAGTGGGGATTATATTTATGAGAAAACAATCGATGCCAACACATCTTCTTTATTGTCGGTAGCATCCATAAAATTATCAGACACTTTGCTGTGTTCTGGCAGCAGTTTGTCCTTTAAAGGGTCGGGTACCAATTCTCCCAAGACATTTAAATGGACTTTCCCCTCTGGGAGTCCCAATGCTTCTACCCAACAAAATCCGAACATCAGTTATGCTACCGCAGGGAGTTACATGGCTATTTTACAAGTGAGCAATAGCAAAGGACCCTCTTCTCCGGACACGTTTCGTTTTAAAGTATTGCAAGGGGCAAGCAAACCTCAAATCTCACCCAATACAACAAGCTCAAGTATATGCCAAGGTGATTCGTTGAAATTGCTAACGTATAGTATAGCCGGTCACTCTATTCGTTGGTTTCCTGGAAATCAAACAAAACTTATTGTCTACGCAAAAGACTCCGGAAACTATTATTCTATTGCAACAAATAACAATGGGTGTAAAGAAAAAAGTGATCCAATAAAAATAGTGGTAAAACAAAAGCCATTCGGAACCATTGAGGTAAAAAACCCGAAATCAAACTATTGTGCTGGGAGTTCCATTGAGTTTGCGATGCGTTCTGCCTTTGGAGATTCATTTAGCAAAGTTTCTAACAATGGTCCGTTTCTTCTGGATACGATTTTCAAAACCATTGCCAGCGCTTCCAAAAAAACATTATTTGGATGGGCAAAATCGACCAATGGCTGTGTAAGCAAGGGTTTTACAAAAATCTTATCGATTGCCGATTCTGCACCAAAAGCCAAGCTCATCATTGCCGATACCCAACTTACACAAATTACATTTTCTTGGAACACACACAATGGAGGATTGGAATATTACGTGAGTGAAGATTTTGGCAAAACGTGGAATCAATCATCAAATTCAGGACAAGACACCTTCCACACCATTGTTACAGCAACTGGAAATACCGCGGTCGAACTTTGGTTGAAATACAAGGTGAATTCTGATTGTGAATTTAGTCCCATTGCCAAAATACAAGGGAAAACAAAATCATGCTCCCCCCTATCCTATTCTGTAAAAGTCAAACCCGGCCCACGTTGTGTTAATGGATCTATTGAATTGGAGTTCTTGTCCTTGCCCAGCCGATTTTCGATTCAAATTAATGGTGGCATTTTCTCTTCAAAATCTAACCCCAAATTGTTTTTATCGCAAAAAAACAATAAATATGATATCGCTGTAATTGATTCTTCCCAACTGGTCTGTGGAACAAGCGACAAAAAATTATATATCGCGGCCGATTCTTTGGTTTCGATCAGTACCAGCTTGGATTCATACAAAACACTCAGCACATGTGCAGCTGCAATTGCTTTCGAGTACCGCGTTTTGGGTGATTATGATAGTGTCTGGGCCTTGGTAGGAAAAGCAAAAATCTCCTTGCCCAATCCAAATGCTTGTTCAGTAAAAGTAAAAAACGGAGACTCAGTCATTGTCGTAGTTCGCTCTAATTTGGGTTGCACACTGCGCTCAAACCCCTGTTCCATTATACTAAATCCAAAACCCAAAGCCGAATTTTCGATTGACAAAAAAGTAAACTTCTACCAACTCTTACCCAATGATAGCTTGGGAGTTCACAGTTGGTATACAACTGGTTTGCCTGCTTGGAATTCCTCCGACAAAAAACCTGTATTGGATGTTCAGCCTTACGCCGGGAAAACAATCGTTATCATTCACGAAATCCAAAAAGTTGGTGATTCTTGTTTTGCACAATCCAATGTAGAACTTCTAATTCCTACTTTGTCTGTAAACCAATTGTTACGAAATACAATATTGGTTTACCCCAATCCGACAGAAGCGAATGCTACCATTCATATCTCATCCATTTATCCGATGTCTGAGATCAAAATATTTAGCCTATTGGGCAAGGAATTAGACATCAAATTTTCATCAGAAACCCCTTATTCTGCAAAGGGATATGTTCATTTGGCAAAAGGGATTTACCAATTGCGAATTAGAATGTTTGATGGAACTGAAAAGGTTTCGGCCATTCAAATTCAATAATTCGCCGACAATCTTCGATTTACCAACGAAGAATTCTGTTCATCATGGCGAAGGATATTTTGCGGAAATTTTGTTTTCTCATGCTTCAAGTTTCTGCAATAGGTATTTTTTGGTAATGCTATTTTTTACGGTTGCGATTCCTTCAGGAACCCCTTGGTAAACCAATTCCCCACCGGCACTGCCAGCCTCGGGTCCTAAATCAATCAACCAATCTGCACATTTTACGACATCCAGATTGTGTTCGATACACAGAACCGTGTTTCCCTTTTCGATAAGCGCTTGAAATGACTGCATAAGCTTTTTGATATCATGGGCATGCAGTCCAATAGTGGGTTCGTCAAAAATAAACAAGGTTCCCCCTTCCTTGTGCGGACTGGCTTTGCTTAAAAAAAATGCCAATTTAACGCGTTGCGCTTCACCCCCACTCAATGTGTTTGAACCCTGACCCAATTTCACATACCCCAAGCCAACGTCTTGAAGGGGTCTTAGCCGGTCATGAATCGCCTTGGTTGACGAAAAAAATTCCATTGCCTCATCAACAGACATTTCCAAAACATCGTGGATATTTTTTCCTTTGTGCTCAACCTCCAGCACTTCTTTTTTGTATCGTTTGCCCCCACAAACCTCACAGGAAAGTTTAATATCGGCCATAAATTGCATTTCAATAATATTTTCGCCCTCTCCCGAGCAATTGTCACATCTTCCACCATCGACATTGAACGAGAAATGAGAACTTTTAAATCCATTGAATTTTGAAGTAGCCACATTGGCAAACAACTCCCTGATTTCATCAAAGGCTTTAACGTAGGTAACAGGATTGCTGCGGCTGCTTTTACCGATTGGATTTTGGTCTATCATTTCAATTCCTTTGATCAAATGCAATGCACCAGAAAGGTTTTTGTGTTTTCCTGGCTTGTTGGTAGTAAACTGACCAAGATGTCGGCTTATAGCAGGAAATAGAACTTGTTTTATCAGTGTAGTTTTACCCGAGCCCGAAACACCCGTAACTGCTGTGAGCGATTCTAGGGGAAATTTACAGGTGACGTGTTTGAGATTGTTGGCTGAGGCCTCTGTTATTTCTATAAAATTTGGCGATTTTCTCCGGGTATTGGGAACTGCAATCGTTTCTGTTTTATTCAGATATTTTCCGGTTATACTCCGCTCGCATGCCAATAATCCGCCCAATTTCCCCTGGTACAGCAATTGACCACCCTGTGAACCTGCAAGTGGACCGATATCAATAATATTTTCTGCACTGCACATCATTTCCTCATCATGCTCAACCACAATGACTGTATTGCCTTCATGCTGCAAGGCTTTTAAAACACCAATCAATCTTTCTGTATCTCGACTGTGAAGCCCAATACTGGGTTCATCTAAAATATACATTGAGCCAGTGAGGTTGGTACCCAAGGAGCTTGCTAGGTTAATCCGTTGACTTTCTCCCCCGCTGAGGGTATTGCTCAGACGATTCAATGACAAATATCCCAATCCAACATTGGTCAGAAATTGCAGACGATTTCTGATTTCTTCGAGTATTCTATGGGCAATCGAAAAATCTTGGGGACTCAGTTTTAATTGAACACAATAAGCCAATGCCCTATCAACTGTCATTAAAAGCAACGCTTGAATAGATAACTCTTTGGGAAATTCTGTTGATTTTTGGGTTGAAATAATTTTTACGAAGGATGCTTCTTTTCTCAAACGTGTACCCAAACAATCTTGACAGATGGTTTTCCCCCTGTATCGAGCCGCTAAAACCCGGTACTGGATCTTGTAGGATTTTTCTTCGAGGTATTTGAAAAAATCATTGATGCCTGGCAATTTGCTTGTGCCGTTCCACAAAAGCGACAATTGTTTCTCTGAAAGTTCTCTGTAGGGCTTATGAATGGGAAAGTCTTCATTTGTAGCCAAGCGAATAAAATCGTTTCTCCACTCACCCAATACTTCGCCCTTCCAAGGTGCGATGGCTCCCTCAAACACACTGAGCGAATGGTCGGGAACAACCAAATCTTTGTCTATTCCCAACAAATTCCCATATCCTTCACAGGTCCTACAGGCTCCATGTGGGTTGTTGAAACTCAAAAAATCTCTTGTAGGCAATTCGAATTTCAGCCCATCCAATTCAAACCGGTTATTAAAATCAGTACTCTTTTGACTTTCTATACAATAAATAGTACAATTCCCCTCTCCTTCCCAAAATGCAGTTTCACATGCGTCAAACAATCGGGTTTGAAATTCTTCGTCATCCGGATTGACTTGCATTCGATCTACGACGATATAAATCGCCGAGTCAATCATTTTTTTACTGTCAATTAATTCTTGTATCTCAAGTATTTCTGTGTTGTACCAAATTCTGCTAAACCCTTTCTGAACCAACAAGTCCCAATCTGTTAAATTGCGATTTTTGGGTACTTGTGGAGCCAAAATGAGTATTTTCTCATTTGGCTTTTCTGAAACGCAATAATGCAGTATATCTTCCGTGGTTTCCCGTTTTACTTCACGTCCAGAAATCGGTGATAGGGTATGTCCAGCCCTGCTAAAAAGTAATTTTATATAATCATATATTTCGGTTGACGTAGAAATTGTACTCCTAGGATTGCGCGTATTAACCTTTTGTTCAATGGCAACAGCGGGGCAGAGACCCTGAATATCATCAACCAAAGGTTTTTTCATTCTACCCAAAAATTGACGTGCGTAACTACTCAAGCTCTCCACATACCTGCGCTGACCTTCAGCAAAAAGTGTTTCGAATACAAGACTGGATTTGCCACTACCCGAAACACCTGTCACAACCGTAAACGAACCATGATTTATATCAATATTCAGGTGTTTTAGATTGTGTTGATATGCATTGATAATGCGAATTTGTTTCTCTTGGCTTGTCACTAAAGTTGATGATTATTGAATGGTGTCTTTCTCAACAGATGAACCTGCACAAATACCTCTTCCGTTAACAATATTGCTAAATACGGGTGATGGATCTGAAAACAAGCCTGAAATGGATCGATAATTTGCCAAGGATTCGAGGTATCGATAATAATCCACACTCAATGAGCGAACTTCAACCAAAAATTTATACTGCGTACCCGCACTTCCGAATGGTGTTACGAAACCTATTTCTTTTGAAAGTCCGTTAAAATTTCGATCATCAATAAGCATGCCTCCCTTTTCTGTTCGAATGGCATTTTCATTTATAAAAGGATCGATTGGCAGGGGAATGACTGTATACCAAGATTGATCAAAATCATCGTATCGGTATAGATTGATTTCGTAATAATTGCGATCTTTTTGCGGATCGGATATAAAACACGTAATCGTACCTGTTGCAAATCCCAATGAGTCAGTTCCAGTGTTGTCCATCCACTTTGCAGGCGGGCTATTGAGTTTCTCTGGCAACTTCATACTTCCAGATGCAGTGTAAAAAGAAGTTTTTTCTACCATGACAGTATATGTTTTACCTGGCAAGGGCTTAAAATTTCCTATATATTTTTCTTCACCCAAGTCATAGGGTAATACAGCGAGCAGGGTGATCCCATCTAAGACACTCACCTTTGCGGTTTCAACAAATTTGGGATACAATGTATCTTTCAAAGGAATGGTCGTTGAAACTTGAACAGAAAAAAAATCATCGCTGTTTACCAATGAATTAACTACCAATAAAGGATCATGTTTAATCCCAGTAATATCCAGCTCTGATTCACAAGCACACAAACAAAGCGCCGTTAATAAAATTGTCGAATAGCGATAGCGATTTTTTTTCATGAATTTAAAATTCTAATCGGTAAAACCCTGAAGGTATAAAGCCAAAATATTGTCCTTTGAAACTAATTCGTCCATTAATGTCAATGTCTAATTTGGCACCCAACGGATTCACCCAACCGAATGTATTGTAAAATTGAATGCCATAAAATTCTTTATACGAACGATACTGAAAAGGTTTTATCTCTTTCGTAAATCCTAGGTCTATTCTTTTATATGTGGGCATGCGGTAGTTGTTTTTGGTGTTGTAATCGTACAATAATTTGCCTTCGGTGCTTAAATATTTTCCGGTTGGAACAGAATATACATTGCCGCTCATTAATACACCCGCTATGTTAATTTTGAGCCAACTAACCAAATTGATTGTGAGTTGTCCTTTGATTTGATGCGGACGATCCCAACGATAGGGAAATTGTTCCCCGTTGTTGATAAAATCGAACGTTCTTGTACTTTTTGAGTACGTGTAACCCAACAATCCGGTGAATACACCGGTTTGTTTAATCAACAACATTTCAAATCCAAGTGCCGTCCCACTTCCTTGAACAATGCTCCTCTCCCAGAAATTTTTCACAAGTGGATCTTCATCTATTCCTGTCAAATCTGTTATTCCCTTAAAATTCTTGTAAAAAAATTCTGTAGAGAATTCAATTCCCGATCCGGCAGGCATCAAAAAGGCAGCCGAAAATTGGGTAGTAGTTTGGGGTTTAAATGATTCACCGCTGGGGAACCATACATCTCTCGGCAAAGTACCATTGACACTTGAGAGTTGGTGAAGGCCCTGGTTTGCAATCGAAAATCCCAATTGAATGCGTTTTTTTCCTTCCAGCAATTGGCTCAAAATAATACGGGGTTCTGGGCGAATGAACGCCTTGTCTCTGGCGAGAAAAGACCATAGTCGGATTCCAATATTGAGGCTTAGACCAATATTGGGGTGCAGGTCTAATTCGGTATATTGAGACCATTCAATGGCCGACTGTATATTTGATATTCCATATAGGGTATCTATATTGGCTGAACTTGTTTTCTCAACGACTTGGGTTATTCCCGGCTTCAATCCATGCAATATAAATTGGCTCCCGTATCTCAGGGTATGGCGTAAAGAATATACATAAGAAAAATCGGCGTTGGCACTGATGTCGTTAATGGCATTGCTTAGTTTGTCTTTGAATTGAACTGAACGAACAGAAAGACCTTGGGTAATTGATGCGTCAATACTATTGTCGTTCACAAAATTATAGCGAGAATACCCTGCTGTTATTGAGCCAAAATGATTTGCATTAAACTCATGTGACCAACGAATTCCCGCCTGGGTGTTCTGCCAAAAAGTAAGACTTTTGTAATCAAGAATAATTCTGCGACCCAAAGAATCAATTTGATCATCTTTGATAAAAAACCCATATTTGTCTCTTCCATTATAAAACCAATAATTCCATTGGGTATGTTGATTTTTTTTGAAGTTAATCCGAATATTGGCATCGTGAATATTTCCTGTGAGAACCGAATTAATTTGGTTGCCCAGAACCCAATCGAGATAGCTTCTTCGAAGAGCAAACGAAGCGGTTACCTTGCCCCGATGGTCTAGGGGGCCATTCATAACCAAATTAAAAGTGATAGGATCAACATGAAATTTTCCCGTCCACTCTTTGGCCGAACCCCCATCGGTTTGAACATCCAATACGCCTCCCCCAGCCCTTCCTCCAAATCTAGCAGGGGCAACCCCACGATAAAAATGGATCGATTGAAGTATTTCTGGATTGTAATTGGATACAAAACCCCAAATATGCCCATTGCCATAAATGGGCATTCCATTCATGAGCATCAAATTTTGATCTGGATTGCTTCCCCTAACGAGTAGACCCGAAAGACCTTCGATTCCTCCAGAAACCCCTGGCAAAAATTGCAAATATTTTATTGGATCACTTACACTTAATACACTTGGGGCTTCAATAATATGTTTTTTAGTAGCCGCATAAAAAGAAGGCTTCATATTGTATAAGGAAAAAAATTCTTCTGCAGAATCAAGCTCGTTATAACCCACTGGCACGAGAAAAAAATTCTTATTATTAGACGATTCTACATTGATGGCCAATCGCTGTGATTTAAAACCACGGGCTGCTATAAAAAAAATTTTATCCCCCTTTCTTGATGAAAATTGAAAGTGGCCAAAGGCATTTGTTTCAACAAATTTATAAGAAGATGAATCGACAATTATTGCACCAGCAATGGTTTCGAGGGTTTTTTTGTTGTACACCCACCCATTTATAGTGGGGGTTTGTGCACGAAGCATTTGGAATGAAAAAATTAGAATGCAGACAAAAAAACGTGCCAATCCCATCTTCACAAATATAGTAGATTTCGTGAAATATTAAGCATACTCTTCTTTCAACTCAATGCCATATCCTTCGGCGTTGGATTGAATCTGATCAATGCTCTTTTTTGCAATCCGCACCCAAATTTGTTGCAAATTTTTTGGGTAATCGGCTTTAATATGTTGGATGATATTTTTACCGTATGTTTCTAAAAGTTTTTGGGGCTTCTGAGCACATTCTATCAAAAGGGTTGACAGTCGGGTATAATCGAGTGTATTTGCCAAATCATCATCTTCAATCATTCCCAAGAATGTAACCCTCACACTTACCAAAAGCCTCACTTTATTGGTCCTTTCTGCTGCATACCAACCAATGGGAGCTATGATTTCTTGCCGATCAATAAAAACACTTATTACCATTCTACTGAATCAATATATTGCATGCAAAGAACGCAATTTTAGTACATTTGTAAATATAATTGTATGAGCAAAATACGCATTTCAGATATTTTAGACGCCCACCAGGGCAAAGATTCTTACGTGGCACCTGATTTTTATGGTATAGACGATTTATTGACCGATGAACATAAACTTGTTCGTCAGTCGGTAAGAGATTACGTAAAAAAAGAACTTAGTCCTATTATTGAACATTTTGCGCAAGAGGCAGAATTTCCCATTCATATTGTAAAACAACTGGGTGAAATTGGGGCTTTTGGTCCACAATTACCCACTGAATATGGCTGTGGTGGAATGGATTATACCTCCTATGGAATCATTATGCAAGAATTAGAACGCTGTGACAGTGGCGTTCGGTCTACTGCTTCTGTCCAGGGTTCATTGGTGATGTACCCAATATACAAGTTTGGAAGTGAGGAGCAAAAACAGCGGTTTTTGCCCCGTTTGGCCAGTGGTGATCTATTGGGATGTTTCGGACTAACAGAACCCGATCACGGATCTAATCCCGGGGGTATGACCACACATTTTGTTGAAAAAGCAGACCACTTCGTGCTCAACGGAGCAAAAATGTGGATTAGCAATGCCCCATTTGCAGATTTGGCGATTGTTTGGGCTAAAAACGAAACGGGTAAGATTCATGGTTTAATTGTCGAACGAGGTATGGAGGGATTCAGCACGCCGACAACCCATAATAAATGGAGTTTACGAGCCAGCGCAACAGGTGAATTGGTGTTTGACAATGTGCGGATTCCAAAAAATAATATATTGCCAGGTGTTTCCGGGCTGAAGGGCCCACTTACCTGTTTGAATTCTGCCCGTTATGGCATTAGTTGGGGCGCTTTGGGTGCTGCCATGGATTGCTACCACACAGCGCTTACTTACTCTAAACAAAGAACTCAATTCGGAAAACCCATTGCAGGATTTCAATTACAACAGAAGAAATTGGCTGAAATGCTAACCGAAATAACCAAAGCGCAATTGTTGGTCTGGCGTTTGGGCCAATTGATGGACAAAGGAATTGCAAGTGCTGCACAAATCTCATTGGCAAAAAGAAATAATGTTGAAATTGCACTTAGTGTTGCCCGAGAATCCAGGCAAATTCTTGGCGGAATGGGGATTACAGGGGAATTCCCCGTTATGCGTCACATAATGAATCTTGAATCGGTTCTCACCTATGAAGGAACGCACGATATTCATTTATTAATCTTGGGAATGGAAATTACAGGAGAAAATGCGTTTAATTAAAATTTAACAATGTATCAAATTAGATTTGGAACAGATGGTTGGCGTGAAATAATTGCCGATGGATTTACGGTTGAAAATGTGCGGAGAGTTGCAAGTGCTACTGCCAAATGGATAAACCAAAGTGGATTGTCCAAATCATGCGTAGTGGGTTACGATTGTCGTTTTGGGGGGGAAATGTTTGCCAAAGAAACTGCAAGACAGTTGGCTTATTCTGGCGTTCGTGTTATTCTTTCCAATGGGTTTGTGTCTACTCCTATGATTTCATTGGCCGCGAACAAATTACAAACCGGTGCAGGTGTTATAATTACCGCAAGTCACAACCCTCCATCCTATAATGGGTATAAAATTAAAGCCCATTACGGAGGACCCGCCATACCAGACGAAGTGGCTATTCTCGAATCTATGATTCCCGAATCACTTATCGAAGCCGGAGATTCTTTTGATACCTTCCTTGAAAATGGCATGGTTGAATATGGCGACTTTGAAACTTTATATTTTGAACATTGTCTGAATAATTTCGATATGCCTGCCATAGAAGAGATTTCCAAAGGTTTGGTTTACGATGCGATGTTTGGCGCAGGGCAATCTATCGTAAAGCGCTTGTTGCCCAAATCAAAAATTCTCCATGGCAATTACAACCCAGGTTTTGAGGGCCGTGCACCAGAACCCATCGTGAAGAATTTGCCAGAGATTGGACCCATCATTGCAAAAGATGAGTCGTTTGTTTGCGGATTGGCTACCGATGGAGATGCAGATCGTATCGGTTGGTTTGATGAAAAAGGGAATTTTATCGATTCTCACCACCTTATTTTATTGCTGATAGAATATTTAAGCACCTGGAAAGGATTTAATGGCAAGGTGGTTAAGAGTTTCTCAGTAAGTGATGCGGTTCAGCGGTTGTGCGACTTAAAAGGATTAGAAGTTATTACAACCAAGATAGGTTTTAAATATATTTGTGAACACATGGTTAATGACGATGTATTGATTGGAGCCGAGGAAAGTGGAGGTATTGCAATCAAGGGACATATTCCCGAGCGCGACGGGGTTTGGATGGGCTTGGTTTTAATGGAATATATGGCAAAATCTAAAAAAACTGTCTCCACACTGATTCAAGAAATATACAAAAAAGTCGGAACTTTTGCAGTAGAACGATATGATATATATTTGAATAATGAGTTAAAACAAAATATTGTAAATAATTGTAAGAATAATAGTTATACTTCATTTAAAAATTACAAAATTGTTGCTGTAGAAGAAATTGATGGTTATAAATTTCGCTTAGACAATGGTTCATGGGTTATGATTCGGCCCAGTGGAACAGAACCCGTATTGAGAATATATGCCGAATCAACAGACAGTGCTTCTGCATTTGCTATACTGGAGGCCACTAAATCTTCTATCCTCAATCAATGAATGAAGTAGTTCCAATATTGGGGGATTTTAGGGTAGATTTAAAGTCTGTTCTGGCCATAAAATTTCCGAGCGCATTAAAATGGATGCCAAGGATACTGTTAAATTGGCTTAAACACTTGATACACCAAGACGAACTCAATGCCCTTTTGAGTATTCATGGCTCAAAACAATGTCCAGAATTTTGTGCGAGTATAGTAAACGCTTTGGGATTAAAGGTTTTTATCAAAAATAAGCACCGTATACCCCCTAAAGGACCCGTAATTTTAGTTGCCAATCACCCACTCGGGGGCATTGATGCTATTTCATTGTTTGCAGAATCATGCAAAATTCATCCCAGTGTAAAATTACTGGTGAATGATATTGTAAGCCAATTGCCCAATTTTAAGGGATATTTTATTCCTATAAATAAAGTAGGAAATACCCCCAAAGAAGCCATTTTAGAAATAGAAAAAACATTTTCGGGAAATAATTTACTATTGATTTTTCCCTCAGGACTTTGCTCGAGAAAAAACCGTGGTGTAATTAAAGACCTAGATTGGCAGAAAAGTTTTATTAACAAGGCCATACAGTACAAATTACCCATTATTCCAGTGCATGTCGAAGGAAAAAATTCAAATCGCTTTTATCGATTGGCCAATTTACGTAAATTCCTAGGTCTTAAGTTTAACATAGAAATGTTGACTCTAATTGATGAATTTTTTAAACAAAAAGGAAAAGAAATACATATCACCATAGGAAAACCCATTTCTTTCGAACATTTTTCTAAGCGCAATGCATGGAACGACGCCCAAAAAATCAAAGAATTTGTTTATACGCTCAAAGACAATCCCGAAGCCTCTTATGGTAAACCCTAAAGAATAGCAGAATATCATTGTTTGCGTATTTTTGTATTGTATTATTTAATTTGTATGGTAGAAAAGATAATTGAGCCTGTTCCACTCAAAGCATTGTTGTCGGAGTTGACCGAAGACATATTTGTTCGTCCAACAAAAAACGGATCAAACCATATTTATATTTTCAAAGGAAAAGACAAGCCCAACTTAATGCTTGAGTTAGGCCGATTGCGTGAGCTAACATTCAGGGCTGCAGGCGGGGGAACTGGGAAAAAGGTTGATATCGACAGTTATGACAATGGCGAATTTGGATATAGCCAACTAATTGTCTGGGATCCTGAAGAATTGAAACTGGTGGGTGGGTATAGGTATGTTTGTTGCGCAGATACTGAAGATACAAGGGGAAATTTTGCATTGTCATCCTCTGAGATTCTTACCTATTCTGAAGAACTAAAAAAACAGTATTTCCCCTATACGATTGAGTTGGGTCGTTCTTTTGTTCAGCCTAGTTTCCAACCCAATTCCAGCAATAGAAAAGGTTTATTTTCTTTGGATAATTTGTGGGATGGATTGGGTTCAATCGTTATTTCGAATCCCAAAATCAAATATTTTTTTGGGAAGGTAACAATGTTTACCTCTTACAATAAAGAAGCCAGGGATACGATTTTGCATTTTTTACATTATTATTTTAGCGATTCAACAAATTTGGCAACTACAAAAAATCCCATTAAAATTGAATTTAAATGTGTCGACTTCTTGGATTCTTTGCAAGGTGTTGACTTCACCGATGGACACAAATTGTTAAATCTTCGGGTTCGAGAATTGGGTGAAAATATTCCCCCGATGTTTAATAGCTATATGGGTTTAAGTTCTACCTTGAAAATTTTTGGAACCGCAAAAAATAATCATTTTGGCGATGTGGAGGAAACCGGGATCATGATTACAATTGATGACATATACCAGCAAAAGAAAGACCGCTATATCAACACATACAAACAATACTTAGCGAACAAAAGTAGCTGAAAATGACTCGTAGCTTTCAAGGTTTTGCGCTTTTAAAAAATACATTCCACCAGACAGCCCAGAAATATCGAACGACAATTCATTTTTACCTTTTTTGGACATCACTCTTACACCGTTCATTGAAAAGATTTCGACCTGAATATGCTCACACAATTTGTTGTTTCCTACTAGCAGCTCCCGATCATTTTTTAAGAAGTACCCCCAGCCCTCTTTTTTATCTTTTTGTTTGAGACCTGTATATTGGTCCAATATTTTTAGGGTCTCATATGCATCAATCTTCCCAAAGCCACTGTTTCCATTGGAATCATTAGTGGTATACTTGTCTTTGCGTGCGGTAAGTCGCCACAATTGCCTAATCTCTGCGGGTGTAAGCCATTCATTCGCTTGAAGATAAAGTGCAACTATTCCTGCTACATGAGGAGAAGCCATTGATGTGCCGGAAAACATTGCCCAATACACATCACTTCCCTTGTATTGTGTTTTGTAAACCAATTCGTTGTTAAGCCATCCAGGGACCAATCTGCGATGCAATGAAGATGCGATCATTTGGCCAGGCGCGATGATATCGGGCTTGATTCTGCCAGTGGGAAATTCTTGGCTTTTGGGCATCGGACCTCGACTGCTAAATCCGGCAATACTTCCCACTTCGTTCCATGATTGATAAAAATATTCTCCCTTATAATTGGTCCACTCATTGCGGTTGATATAGGCCCCGGCGGTCAATGTATGGGTACCCGATCCCCCATTTTCGCCAACCGAACCTTCTGGGCTACCCTCTACAAAATTTTTGCCAAATGATTGGCCCTTGTGCCCTTTTAAAAAACTTCCAGAAGTCCAACGATAGGCCTGTCCCGAATTCCAAGCATTGTATTCCCCTGAAGAGGTAATACCCAGTCGGATATATCCGGTATTCGGTCGATTGTGTTCCACAATCAATAGCATATTTGACTTTTTGTTAAATACATAATTCTGCTCTGTCCAAACAATCCAAATCGTATCTAAACCATTGGTTAGTAAACTTTTATATGCGCCACAATTAATACAATCTCCCGCTCGATTCCATTGACTTTCCAGCAATTTGTTTCCGAAAGTATCTACCAAGGCAACTTGAATAGAAAGGCGATCATTAACACCACCCCAAATGTCTACAAGGATATTTTCCCGCCGAAAATCACGCCGATTCTTATCAATTGCCACCGTATAAACTGTGTCGCCATCAAGTTTTTGGTTACAATGCATTTGATTGCCGCCATCATTGCCTGCAGCTCCTACGATAATCCTTCCCGATCCGACAAGCGCCTTGACTGAGCGATCGAACAAAGAAGTTCCATCGTGTGGGCCTGTATGCATGCCCCAGCTGAGATTGCAAACTGCTGCCTGCCCTATTCGTTCTGCATACTTAAAAACGTAGTTATAGCCGTCTATAATGGTAGGATTTGCCACGATATAATCGCCCAATCCACTTCCTGTAAGGGTGTCATTTGTATATTTTATACCTACAAAGGCCAAATCAGACATTGGAGCCATCCCCCGGTATTTTAAGTTTGGTGATCCCAGACCAGAACCACCAGCAATTCCTGCGACATGAGTACCATGGGTTCCATCATCGTCTACTGCGCTTGAAATGGTGTTAGAGTCCTTATATTCAATGCCATAATTGAATTGGCTTGGAGGAATGCCTATTTTTTGCTGATTCCAAAAACGTTTAACCCGATATTGATTTCCGTCTGAACTATAAAATGTTGGATGATCCGTTTGAAATCCTATATCGACAACTCCAATCAGCACATTTTTCCCATTATAATTCTGGTTTAGACCATTTCTTAAACCCTCCTCAGCCAAATAAACCCTAGAATGAATTCTCGCTGTGTCATTCAGTGATCTCGGGCTATTGAGTTTTGAAGACACGTCTACATATAGTATTTCTGGGCTCATCTGAATTAAATTCCAGCCTTTCAGCGTAAACTGCAAATGCACAATTTTATTGTCAAACCCATCAGGATCTTGTAATTCAGACAAAATAACACAATCATTATTGCCCGAAAAATACTTTGTAACAATTGCTTGTGCATGGTAAAAGCCATCAAACTGGGGAATAAATTTTTGGCGCAACACAGAATCCAGAAAAAGTTGGGCGCTAGGCCCAAAAATATTGAACTTTTTTGTATTTGACGGGGATTGTGCTTGCAATGACCATACAAGGGTAAAAAAAATACTGAAAATAACGCAACCCTTAATCGGTCTATGGAACATAATACAAAGGTAAAGTATGGAGTTTGTATCTGAGCGTTTATGAATTTTGCCCTTTTTATACCAACAATAGCGACTGAAGTAATCCAAGATTTACCAGATTAATTGGCAATCCATAAAAAACTTTATATTTGTTCTATAATTTATGAAAAAAAATCTGATCCTGCTCTCTACTTTGACACTATTATTAGCCAGTTCTTGTGATTCTTTATCTTCCAATAAGGGTGCCATTGATATCAGTGGAAAAACAAAACAAGAAGTCTTTATGTTGCACGGTTGGGAATTAAGCTCATGGATAGACAGTTCTTTTCAAGATAAATATGACAATATTGAGCCTTGTATGAAAGATGATGTATACACTTTCATATCAACCAATCAATTGGAAATAAACACTAATACCAAATGTAATCCCTCCGATTTGCCAACTCAGAAGCAATCTTGGTCTATGAATGACGCAAATGATTCAAAGGTGACTATGTTCGGCTTCCTCTGGGACATATCATCCATGACAGGTGAACAAATTATTCTTCGTCGAAAATATTACTATAATTTTGGAGGGACTACAGATTATATGTACTCGAAAATTGTCTTTAAAAAACACTAATGTTCTTTGATGGCATTCAATCCTTCTCGCGCTAGAATCAAATTCGAATCAATTGCAATGGCCTGCTTGTAAAAGACGAGCGCCTCTTTCTTATTGCCCAACTTTTCATAACAATATCCTTTTACCGCCATTGCGTTGGCATAATTTGGATCCAGAACAAGCATTTTATCACACCATTCAATACCCACTAAAAAATTTTCAAAAGATGATTCAATAACGGCCGAATTGTAATACGCCAGAATAAAATTCGGATTTATTTTGAGTACACGCAAATAATTTGACAATGCATCAGCAAATCGATTTTGTTTTTGAAAAACAAGCCCCAATGTGTAATTTGCCTCGTCACTATACTCATTCATGCGCACGGCTTTCTGAGCCCACTGCATTGCCAAAGACAATTTGTTTTTGGCAATTAGAAAAAGCGTCTTTTGCATAACCGCATCAAAATTTTCTGGATTTATTGCCAGTGCCTTATCAATAATGGCTTCAGCTGCCATCGAATCTTTTTGTTCTTTATACGCCAAAGACATCATTACAAAAGCGTTGTCTTGGTACTCTAAAATACCACAGAGTTCCTCGTAAAGAATCATTGACTCCTTATATTGTTGACGGGCCAGGTAAAATTTGGCCAGCAGTGATTTAGCTTCTGTGAAATCAGGTTTTATTTCCAGGGCTTTTAGCAAATGGTAGAGGGTTTTTTTGGAATCTGCAGAATCCATCGAAATAAAGCATTCTGCGATTTTTAGGTGATACAGCGCTTGCTTGGGATTAAGTTCGATGGCATGGTAAAAATCAATCTCTGCATCCTGAAACTTGCCTTCAAAATAAAATGTGTTTCCCCTTCGATAAAACAATTCAGGGTCTTGGGGTTGTGAATTTATTTTGGCAGAAATACTGCGAACATCTGCAGAATATGTGGTATCTGTTTCACTTATAAATCTCCCCGAATCTTGGGGTGAATGGCAAGAAAAAACAAGCAACAGAATGATTGATATTCCAATCTTCTTCATTTGTGCTCGGGACGGGAATCGAACCCGTACTTTCATTGCTGAAAACAGGATTTTAAGTCCTGCGCGTCTACCTATTCCGCCACCCGAGCGAATTCGCAAAAATAAGATAAAAGCAAGATATTATTTAGAAATTTCAGCAACTGTATACGAGATAATCTCTGTTGCCGATTGCAATTGTTGCTCAGTAATAACCAAAGGTGGTGCAAAACGAATGGTATGGATATGGGTTTGCTTTGCGAGTAATCCATTATTTTTCAATGCCAAACAAACATCATATGCAGTTTTGCCATTGCCAAAGGGCTTGATATCTATGGCATTTAGCAATCCTTTTCCGCGAACACCTGTTACAATTTCTGTTTGAATATTTCTCAGATTTTTGCGAAAAATATCACCCATTGCTATAGCATTGTCTGCCAATTTTTCTTCAACCAATACTTTTAATGAGGCAGTCGCAACAGCACAAGCCAATGGATTGCCACCAAAGGTAGACCCATGTTGGCCAGGGTGTAAAATCTCCATAATCTCAGTAGATGCCAATACTGCACTCACAGGAAATACCCCACCACCCAATGCTTTGCCCAAAATCAAAACATCAGGTTTTACCAATTCGTGTTCGCAACATAGCATTTTACCAGTTCTGCCCAATCCAGTTTGAACTTCATCAGCAATGAACAAAACATTGTATTGGGTGCACAGTCTTCGAACACCCGCAATATACCCATCGCTTGGAACAATAACACCCGCTTCTCCCTGAATGGGCTCCACCATAAAAGCCGCTACTGAAGAATCTTGAAAAGCGGCTTCTAAAGCCTTCAAATCATTGAAGGGGACTATGGTGAATCCCGGTACAAAGGGGCCGAAATCTTTGGTGCTCGCAGAATCCTGTGAAGTAGAGACTGCAGCAATGGTTCTGCCCCAGAAATTCCCACTGGCAAAAACAATCTTAGCCTGGTTTTCGGCGACTCCTTTCAGTGTATAAGCCCATTTTCTTGCCAATTTTAGGGCTGTTTCTCCCCCCTCTACCCCTGTATTCATTGGCAATACTCTGTCATACCCAAAAAGACCAGTAATATATTCCTCAAAAGGACCCAACATATTGTTGTAAAAAGCACGGGATGTTAAAGTGAGTATTTGACTTTGTTTGAGAATTGCGGCTACAATCTTTGGATGACAATGTCCTTGATTCACTGCCGAATATGCCGACAAGAAATCGATGTATTGTTTTCCCTGAACATCCCAAAGGAAAACACCCTCGCCTCTTTCTATAACCACGGGCAAAGGAGAATATGTGTTTGCGCCATAGTGATTTTCTAGATCAATAAAATACTGTGGGTTGGTCTCAGTTGGCATAATGGCAAAGGTAATAGTAGAATCTTAACTGTGGGAATTTATAGCAATTTTCGTATATTCGGATGAGAATGAGAATCCCCACTATTCACATTGGAGACTGCACAAAATGCAAACTTATTTCCCTGTTTTTCCTAGGATTATCTCCCTTTTTCAGTTTTGCAGAACAGTGTCCTGTCAAGTTGGTTTATGGTCGAACATCCCTAATCATTCCGGCAGATTTTAATCATCGTGGAATTGCCCAAAAAGTATGCGTCGATTCAATTTTTAGTTTTACAGAAAATACAATGCGAGCCTTTGAGTTGTTGCTTGGATATAAATTACGTGGAGAATTTAGATTGTCACTCTTCACAGACTTAGATGATTACCACCTGGCTCTTGGACGCAATATAATTTGGATTGAAAGACAAAAAATCAACCCCATTCTTGCCCAAGAACATACCTACCCAATCTATATCAACACGGCATATTCCAATATTAAAGATCAATTGCAATATTGTTTCGCACATGCATTGATCAAAGAATTTTTATATGGAACTACTGTAGCTCAACAGCTCAGACAAGTTGGATACAAAAAACTTCCGCCCTGGTTTATGCAGGGATTTTGTGCTTACCTGGCCGAAGGATGGAATAGTTCGGCAGCCGATGAATATACATATTTCGAAAGCCAAGGGGCTTTTCGATCACCCAATGCAATTGACCCTTTGGGAGCTCAAGTTTACGGGAAAAAGATTTGGAAAGACTTGTTTGTAAACTATGGAAAACCTGTTTTTTCTGCGATGTGGTTTGTTGTGAAATATACAGGAAATGCAGAAGCTGCATTCAAATTTCAAACTGGCCAATCATTTGCAAAATGGAATTCTGCTAGAACACCGTCCACTACTTCGACTATTTATTCTCAAAATGAAATTGAATTAATTCATCCATACAAAAATTTGCCCATAAAAAACCTTTTTCAATTAGGTCAATCACATTCCTATGCCATTGAATGGTTTTCGATTGGTGAACAGCGTATTTCTATTTACAATTCAACAGAAAAAAAAATGGTATGGAATTGTGTTAAACCCATCCCCAGTATTTTAAGCAATGTTCAATTTCCCATTTTTGTATTCAATGCTGGTGGATTATCTGACAGTACGACATTTCAAATAATGCGATCAGAAAATCATAAATGCTTGATTGAAACAAGGAATTTCGAAGCAACATTGATGCGCTCAGACACCCTTTCAGGTATAACAAGTCTTCCGATATTATGGGCCCAATGCAAACAGAACGATCAGTCGATTCAGGGGTATTGGATTGATTGTTTCTATGGTTTGCAGCAAAGTCATTTTTACACCCAATCAGCAAGACCCCAACCCCATTTTGTTTCCAGCAAGCCAACAATACTCCATGATGAACGCGCAGCCGTGGTATCCATTAACCTCAATCAAGGATTTTTTTCTATTGGAATCGAAGAGTTTCAAAACACGTTCATACTCAAATTTATTTCTATAAATAAGGGAGATGAACAAATTTTACGAAGGGATACACTTACAACCAAGCCTATTATTCGGGGAATGATTTCTGAAGGTTTGGGAAAGTTTAGCTATGTTCAAAACCAAGGGGAAGTGTGGAGACTTCGTTTTTATCAGTTTTCCAATACGGCAGATTATCGTTGGCAGTCAGAAGTAAAAAATAGTTTTTACAACCAAAGCTTTTCTTCAAATTCCCAGTTGGGAAATATTCTAGAATATAGTTTTGCGAATAAAGCCAATACCTTAAGAAGACTTGACCTTAATTCTGATACCAAAAGAGAATTGGAAACGCTGGTCAAGAACAACGCGCTTCAAGACAATATTCCCACAATTCCCAATTTCGATATACGCTACAGCCCTGACAACAATCAAGGCCAAAACAACCAAGATACATGGCATTATATATCCTCTTTCCCAATGCAATCGTGGCTTCGTCGTTTACAAAAACAATCTCAATCAAAATACAATGGAAATATTGATTCATCGTATAATTACGATTTTTATTTTCTCTCCCATGGAGGACTATTTTTGGGCAATCAAGAATATAATTTATTGCCCTATATGCGAGAAATTGGCCCTGCTATGGTATACAATTCCCCTTTTACCCCTCAAATTCGTTTGTGCCTATTGGATGCGAAACACAAACACCAAATAACGGCAGGGCTTTTATCAACCATAGATGCAGGTCGAATTGGGCTTAGTTTAAGCCAAATAATTCGATTGGATCGCTTCCAAATAGAACAATCACTCATTACAAGAAATCGAAATTATCGATGGAATGAAAATGCCAACAAGAAAAATACCACTACCTTTTTTTCCCTCGGATTGTCGCGTAGTTGGCTTCCTAATTTACAATTATTCTTGGGTGCATGGGGTAAAAATGATCTGAATTTTAGCAGGGTTTCAAATCCAGGATTTGCAAATTTTCAACATAAAAAATACCAACTTTATGGGCTTCAGTGTAGGATGAACCATTTTTATTCCAGTAAAAAACCTGAAACGGAAATGCGTTATTTTATTGAAACTGAAGCATCTGCTCAATGGAGCACTCATTCCAGTAATTCTTCTAAATCTGGCAATATGCTGGTTCTTTTCATTCGATCAAAAATTTATAAATCATTCAATAAATGGATTAACTTCAAATCGGACATATCCTTAGACCTATCCCGAGGATCTAATAAAACCCTTTTTTGGGTTGGTGGATCAGAGGGTTGGACAAGCAATGACCAGTGGGAAACCCAAATTCATCCAAGCTTTTTGGCGAGTCAGTATATTTATCGACAGCAGGGTGGCTTTGTAAGGGGTTTTATCAATGGGCAGCGAATGGGAACTGGTTCAATGGCAATTCAAAATAATCTGGTGTTCAAGCCCTATCAATTATTGAAAAAAACCATCTTAAAACAAGAATTCTCCCAGTCTGTCAATATGTTCACATTTTTAGATGTCGGCACAGCATTTTTAAATGCAAGCCCTGCAGATCCGAACAATCCTTTCAATACCCAAATAATTCATAGGCCCGATTACAGTATTTCGGTTACAGCAAAACGGAACCCCTACCTCGTTGGTATTGGAATGGGACTGTCTGCAACAATTCTAAAAACCCCCTTGCGTTATGAATTTGCATGGGGTATAAAAGAAGGTCAAATGCAGTGTCCCGTTCAACATTTATGCATGTCGTGGAATTTTTAATAAAATAGTCGCCTGCACACTTCGGATTGCGCAATTTTGTATTTATTTTGCAACTTATTATACCAACAAATAAATGAGTTTTTTTAGTTTTTTAACCCAAGAGCTGGCCATTGATTTGGGTACTGCCAATACCCTAATCATTTACAAAGACAAAGTTGTTGTAGATGAGCCCAGCATTATTGCCATTGAACGCAATACAGGCAATGTAATTGCTATAGGTAAAGACGCTATGCAAATGTTTGGTAAAGAAAATGAAGGAATTAAAACAATTCGTCCTTTGAAGGATGGCGTAATTGCTGATTTCCAAGCCGCTGAGCACATGATTCGCGGTATGATCAAAATGATGGATCAAAAAAAACATTGGTTTTCTCCACAATTAAAGATGGTAATTTGTATACCATCGGGTATTACCGAGGTGGAAAAACGTGCTGTAAAAGACAGTGCGGAGCGAAGCGGAGCCAAGGAAGTATATTTAATTCATGAACCCATGGCTGCAGCCGTTGGGATTGGAATTGATGTTACCCAGCCTCAGGGCAATATGATTGTTGATATTGGTGGTGGAACCACTGAGATTGCAATTATTGCTTTGGGGGGAATTGTATGCGACGAAAGTATACGGGTAGCAGGGCATGAATTCAATTTAGACATTGTAGAATTTATGCGCCGAGACCACAATTTACTAATTGGAGAGCGTACAGCTGAAAAAATTAAAATTCATATTGGTTCGGCTTTACAAGAATTGGATACCCCACCAGAAGACTACGCTGTATTCGGCCGTGACTTGATGACAGGCATTCCCAAGCAAATTTTGATTAGTTACAGTGAAATTGCCCGTTGTTTAGACAAAAGTATTATGAAAGTGGAAGAGGCTGTTTTGCGTGCATTAGAACAATCACCACCAGAATTGAGTGCAGATATATTGGCCAATGGAATTTGGCTTACAGGTGGAGGTGCGTTGCTGAGAGGTCTGGATAAGCGCATTTCTGCGAAAACGAAACTGCGTGTTCAAATTGCCGAAGACCCTCTTCGGGCGGTTGTGCGTGGAACCGGAACTGCTTTGAAAAATATCGGTAGATTTAAATTTTTGATGACTGCCTAAATAAATGTAATCAATGTTAGTCATATTCCGTTGGATTCGGAATCAAGCCTACCCCCTCCTGTTTGCATTGCTATTTTTAAGTGCATGGTCTCAAATTCTCCGGTTTCACCTCTATCAACAAAGTATTTACTTCAACCAGTATTTGGGATTCTATCGCCAAATTGATTCATGGAAATCTGATATTACCCAATATTTCGACCTTGAAGAAAAAAACCAGAAATTGATCAACGAAAACCAATTGCTCAAAGATCAGTTAAACTGGAACCTTACCGATTACTCCCCTAAACGCGATATCAGCTATCTAGATTCCATTACCAATAGCATTGTTAAATACCACTATATCAAAGCGCGTGTAATTCGAAGTTCTGTAAATGAACAAAATAACTTTATTATATTAGACCAGGGGTATGAAAATGGTGTTAAACAACACATGTCGGTTGTATCACCTATGGGAATTGTTGGAATCGTTTTAGAATCAACGGCACATTATTCACTTGTAATGTCGGTTTTAAATTCAAAATTTGAAATCACCCCTTATTTCAAAGAATTACAATCAAGCCATGGCGTAATTAATTGGAATGGCGAAGATTCAAGATATGTAGAACTTGAAGAGGTGAATCGATTTGTGAAAGTAAAAAACGGAATGCAGTTGTTTACGAGCAACTATTCATTGATTTTTCCTGCAGGGATACCCATCGGTACCATTGTCAAAAGCAGTTCAAACCTCAAAGCCAATTTTTTTACCATAAAAGTTAAATTGGCAACAGATTTTTCAAAAATTGATTGGGTTTCGGTTGTAAAAAACAATCAACAAGAAGAGATAGATAAATTAGACAATGCCATACCCATAAAGGATGATAGAAACAATTAGGTTTATACTGAGTGGCTTGGTTTTGGCGATCATTCAAACAATGGTTATCAAAGAAGTTAATTTGGCCTGGTGGATAAAACCCATGCCTTATGTATATTTCTTTTTTCTTATACCCATTTCTGCCAATCGTTTTGGGGTTTTGGTCGGCTCTTTCTTCTTTGGACTTACACTTGATTTTTTGGGAGGCAGCATGGGTATGCATTCTGCTGCATGTGTTTCTATTGCATTTATAAAAAATATAATAGACCGCTATTTTGTAAATGAAAATTCGCTTCAACTACAGGGTTTTCAATGTGTAAATGAACAATACAAAGGTTGGAAATGGTATTACCTGTATTGCTTATCCATCATTCTTGCCCACCACATCATTTTCTTTTCTTTGGATTACTTCCGTTGGTCGGCAATTTTTACCGTAATTTCAATATCCATTATCAGTGCCATTGCAACGATTTTTTTTATGCAAATATTTAGATATTTGGTTGGCAAAAAATAGGTTATGGAAACAAGAAAAAATAGGCAGTACGTATACATTGCATTGTTTTTATTGATATTCCTTGTCTACACATTTCGTATAGCGCGCATTCAACTGGGTCCTGTTCCATACAAAAAAATGGCCATTAATAATGCGCTGAACAAAATAACGCTCTACCCTTCTCGAAGCAATATTTTCGATCGAAAAGGGAAATTGATGGTGTATAGTACGCAGATGTATGATTTGTCGATATTCCCTCATCAAATAACCACCCTGGATACCGGATTGTTGTGTTCAATCTTAGAAATTGATTTTCCACGGGTTCGTTTTTTATTGCATGATGCGACGATACGGTCTAATAAAAGACAAAAAAACAATTCTTTTAATAAGTCGGCTACTTTTTATTCAAACCTCACCAATGGTCAATTCGCTCTGCTTCGTGAAAATATATACCGGTTAAAAGGATTTTTTATTGAGTCTAGAACAGACAGACAATTTTCTACAATTTCTGCCTCCCATGCATTGGGTTATTTGGGTGAAACAAAAGAACCCAATGCTGAAATTGATGATTATTATCAAGCTGGAGATTTGCTGGGCATTACAGGAATTGAGCGCTATTACGAAAAACAAATACGGGGTATAAAAGGGGTAAAAACCGTGTGGCAAGATAGAACCTATGCAGAACGAGGTGTCGTAAAAGACACCCAATTTAACTACCCTTCAGTGGCTGGTCCAGATGTAACCAGTAGCCTTGATATCGATCTACAAGAATATGGAAGACTGCTGTTAAATGGAAAAAGAGGAAGTGTCGTAGCCATTGAGCCAAAAACAGGAGAAATATTGGCCTTTATTAACAATCCCGATTATGACCAAAATACCATGATAGGCAAAGAACGTTCCACTACATTCAGAGCTTTGTTGTTGGATCCCCAAAAGCCACTTTACAATAGAGCAGTTAAAGGAACCTACCCTCCCGGATCTACATTTAAGACAGTAATGGCATTGATTGGTATGCAAGAAGGTGTCTTGAACGCAACCACTACTCATGGTTGTGGCGGTGGTTATCGATTGGGCAGCATTACTGTTGGTTGCCATGCTCATGGTGGTCCTTTAGATTTGCGTGGGTCTATTCGTATTTCCTGTAATAGTTATTATTGCCAAGTTTTTCGAGACATAATAGACAATCCCAAATATGGAGATATAAAACTCGGTTATGCTGCCTTGGAAAAGCACCTCCGTTCATTTGGGCTAGGCAAACAACTGGGAATAGACCTTTTGGGCGAGTCTAAAGGCAATATTCCAAGCGTAGGGCAACTCAACAGGCGTCACGGAGAAAGGTGGAAAAGTAGCACCATTATTTCCTTGAGCATTGGCCAGGGAGAAATTTTGCTTACACCCCTTCAGATTTGTAATGTGGCCGCTATTTTAGCAAACAGGGGTTGGTATTACGCACCACATTTGGTAAAAAAAATTGAGGGTTACGCTGATACAGGTTGGGACAGAAAATACAAAATAAGACAATTCACAACCATTCATCCCTTGCATTTTGCTACGATAATTGACGGAATGTCTGATGTAACCAAACCCGGTGGAACCGCAAATGGAACGGGCATTGCAGACATAGAAATATGCGCTAAAACAGGGACTGCCCAAAATCCACATGGTAAAGATCACTCTATCTTTATGGCATTCGCACCAAAAGACAATCCAAAAATTGCCATTGCTGTAATTGTTGAAAACGGAGGATTTGGGGCAACATGGGCAGCTCCTATAGCAAATCTCATGATAGAAAAATACATTCACCCTGAACTAACTACCTCCAAGCCAGAAATGGAAGAACGGATTAAAACCAGCGTAATCAAGTAGTATGGACATTGGAACATTCGATAAAACCAACAATAAAATTGATTCCATTGTCGTTTTTTTTTATGTCTGTTTGATTTTTATTGGATTTATTAGCATAAGTTCAGCAACCTCTGTTGTCAACCAAAAGTTGTATAATTTGAGCCCAATTGCAGTTAAACAATTAATCTGGATCGCAGGAGCATTCATTATTGTATTGAGTATTATTTTCTCAAATATCGTAGTGATCGATTATTTCGCCTATGGATTTTACGCCATTGCCATCGCGTTGAATATTGCTGTATTGTTTTTGGGCAAAGAAATATCTGGCGCCAAATCTTGGTTTGGATATGGTGGAATTGGGATTCAACCAAGTGAATTCGCCAAAATTGCCACTGCCCTTGCTTTGGCAAAATTTTTGGGTACATATGGAATTCGTTTTCAGGGATTCAAAAACATATTCATCTGTTTTGTAATTTTTTTGGTGCCGTTTGCGATTATACTTATTCAAAATGACACGGGAAGCGCACTGGTTTTTTTGGCTTTCTTTTTGGTTCTTTACCGAGAGGGTTTGCCGGGTTTTATTCTGCTTTCAGCCGCATGGTTTTTGATTCTTTCAATTCTAAGGATTATGAGTGAAGCCAGTGGGATATCAAGTTTTTATGGCTATGGTATTCTTTTGGGATTGGCTTCTATGATTGTATTGTTTTTTCGCAAAGACAAGGGAATTGTTAAAATAACCATCCTGGTTGCGGTTTTGTCTTCACTTTTTTATACAGTTGTTGGAACAACTTACCAACAAGTCTTGCAGCCCTATCAACGCGATAGAATAGAATTAATATTGGGTTTAAAGGAAGACAATAAAGGCGTAGGATTCAACCTTCAACAATCAAAAATTGCCATCGGAGCGGGTGAATTTTGGGGTCGTGGCTATATGCAAGGATCCCAAACAAAAATGGGATTTGTACCCGCACAACATACCGATTTTATTTTTGATACTATCGGCGAAGAATGGGGATTTGTGGGGACCCTGATTTTTTTATTGATTTTTTTTGGAATGATTTTACGCATTGTCATACTTGCCGAACGACAATCAACAGTTTTTGGAAGAGTATTTGGCTATTCTTTATCATGCGTTCTGTTTATTCACCTATTAATCAATATTGGGATGACAATAGGATTGACACCTGTGATTGGTATTCCCTTGCCTTTTGTATCCTATGGTGGCAGTAGTTTATGGGCATTCACCCTATTTTTATTCATATTTTTACGTGTAGACCAGGTTCGTAAATAACTTCAGTTTTTCGTAATTTTGTACATTATAATATATTGTAACTATGAAATCTAATTGTCCTGTTATCGTTTCAATCATTTTAATGGTTCTTCTGTCCTATTCATGCAAACAATCTGATGGAGAAACAAGCAATAAATTATTTCAAAAAATAGAAGCCTCTCAAACAGGCATTGATTTCATTAATACAATCCCGGAGAATGATTCTTTAAATCAGTTTATCTATCACTATTTATACAACGGCAATGGAGTGGCCATTGGGGATATCAACAACGATGGCAAACCCGATTTATATTTCAGTGGCAACGAGACATCTTCTAAACTCTATCTCAACCAAGGAGAATTCTCATTTAAAGACATCACAAAAACCAGTGGTACCGAAACAAACCAGTGGATGACAGGCGTGACGATGGTTGATGTAAACAATGACGGATGGCTCGATATATACGTATGCTCATCTGGCCCAATAAAGAAGAACAGTTCCAAACGAAATAAGCTATTTATTAATCAAAAAAACGAAACCTTTAGAGAGGAATCTGCGGCATGGGGCGTTGATAACGATGGAAATGCAACTTGTGCAAGCTTTTTTGATTTCGACAATGATGGGGATTTGGATTTTTATCTTGGAAACCACGCGGATCAGTTCTTTTCCAATATAAATACTCCCTATTCCCGTTCGCTAAACCTAGACAAACACAACCAACAGTATTTTTTTAGAAATGACGGAACAAAATTTGTCGATATTTCTGATAAAGCGGGTATTTTGGCGATGGGATATTGTTTAAGTGCTGCTGCGGCTGATTATAATAATGACGGTTTTGTTGACCTTTACATATGCAATGATTACCATGTGCCAGATTTCTATTATATAAACAATGGCGATGGCACTTTCTCAAATAAGTTCAATACCCAGTTTAAACACAGCAGTACAAATAGTATGGGAAGCGATGTCGCGGATATAAACAATGATGGATGGAGTGATTTGGTAACCGTTGATATGCTTTCTGAGAATCCCAAGAGATTTATGTCGCTGATGGGTCCCAAAGATTATGATTATACGATGGTGGGCATAAAAAACGGCTATGAACATCAATATTTAAAAAACACCCTGCAAATGAATCTTGGCAATGGCCACTTTTCAGATTTGTCATATTTATACGGCATAGCCAAATCGGACTGGAGTTGGAGTCCTATACTATCCGACTTTAACGATGATGGATTTACCGACTTGTTTATTTCGAATGGCTATTATAGAGATGTAACGAACTTAGACTTTGTATTGTTTCAAAGTAGAATTGAACAACAAAAAAAGCGCGCCCTTACCCATGAAGAATTATTGCAAAAACTGCCATACGAAAAAATTCAAAATTTTTTGTTTATGAATCAAAATGGAAATGGATTTTTGAATTATGCAGCAGAATTAGGTCTTGATGATATTACACACAGCACGGGTTCAGCTACGGGTGACCTTGACGGAGATGGCCGTTTGGACTTGGTTGTATGCAACCAAAATGAATCGCCCATGGTTTATAAGAATGTCAATCAAACCAATCATTATCTAAATATAATTTGCAAAGGCGAATCTGGACAAAACAAGTTTGGTGTGGGTTGTCAGATTTATGTAGAAGACGAATCTGGTGCTGTCCGAAAATTTGAAATGCAAATGTCCAAGGGGTATCAAAGTTCTTCTGAGCCAATGATACATATTGGTATGGGGACAAAAGACAAACTTGTCAAGTTGACGATTGTTTGGCCAAACGGAAAAACACAAATCATACAGAATATTAGTACCGATCAAACCTTGACGCTCAATAGCAACGATGCACTGCTGAGTGAGGCCAGAATCCATTCCAGCAATCAAGGAAATTATTTTACGGAAAATGGCCTGCTTTGGGGCATGAATTTTATTCATTTGGAGCAAGAAAATCCTGATTTTAAGCGTGAGTCACTGCTGCCTCACAGGTACACCATGCTTGGTCCAGGCGTGTCTTCCGCTGATGTGAATGGTGATGGATTAATAGATGTTTTTATAGGCAATGCAAGAGAAAGTAAGGGCTCTTGTTTGTATTTACAATCAAATGATGCATTGGGAACTTTGAAACTGTCCACAAGTCAACCTTGGCGCAATTTAGATACAGATGTAATGGGTTCATTATTTTTTGATTCGGACAACGACGGGGATCAGGATTTATATGTTTCAGTTGGTGGTTCTGAATTTGAATGGCCCTCTGTTAAATACGAACACAAATTGTATTTGAATGATGGGAAGGGAAATTACACTGAAAGTAGGGGCCTGTTACCCAATGTCGTAACGAGCGGAAGCGCTGTTAGCGCTGCTGATTTTGATGCCGATGGCGACTTAGACTTATTTGTAGCTGGAAGAACCATGCCAGGAAATTACCCAACATTGGAAGTTCGCAGCTATATCTTGCAAAATAACAATGGCAAATTCAAAGATGTCACACGTGCGATTGCTCCGGATTTAGAATTCGCCGGAATGATTTGTGCTGCAGTTTTTGCAGATTACAGTGGTGACGGAAAGCCCGATTTGGTTTTGGCGGGAGAATGGATGCCGCTGATTTTTATGGAAAATGTCAACGGAAAATTTGTAAATAAAACATCTGAAGTTGGCGATCCGACAATTTCGGGTTGGATGAATAGCGTATTGCCGATTGATATCGACAATGATGGAGACTTAGATTTTGTGCTTGGTAACAAAGGCAATAATAGTTTTATTCAAGCCAATGCTTCAAGTCCATGCAAGGTTTATTGGGCTGACTTTGATAAAAATGGCCGTCAGGATATAGCCATGAGCTACAGGTACAATGGTGCTGAATACCCGCTTTTTACCATGGATGAAATGGGTAAAGCCTATCCCGGATTTATCAATAAAAAATTCACCACGTATACCGAATTTGCTGGAAAAACAATGGTTGATGTTTTTGGTACAGAATCTTTAAATCAAAACAGCCTTACCGCAAGCAATTTTTCGAGTTTCCTGGTTCTCAATAATGGGGGGAAATTTGAATTTAAACCATTGCCTTTCATCGCACAATCTTCCCCCCTATTTGGAATGCAAGCATTCGATGTGGACGGCAACGGATTTGATGATATTATTTGCACAGGCAATAATTATAATACCCGTGTTCCGCACGGTCGTGATGATGCCATGCCAAGTTTTGTTTTGTTTAACAATAATGGAGAATTTTCTTATCGACCAGGTTCTCAATTGGGTATATACAATCAAGAAGATGGAAAGAGCATGACACTATTACCCACGAAATCGAATGGTGTTAAACTCATTATCGCCAACAATAATTCACAAGCTAAAGGATTTGAAATTACCCAAAAAGGCAATAAACCACTCAATGTATTATTTGTTAAGGCTCCAAAAAATGCCCTCTATGCTCATGTAATTGTAAATGGCAATATTAAATATGTGAGTCTAGCTTCGGGTAATGGATACCTTAGTGCTCCTTGTCCAGGAATTTGGAAAACACAAGGTGTTGGCAATATCGAATTTTATGCTGTAAATGGAAGACGCCTATAATTGAATGTATTTATGTTTTTAATTGTAGAAATCAAGATAATTGATTAGTTTTGCACACTAAATTTTATACCATGGCTGTTACAAGACTCAAACGAAAAGAAGCTAAAAATCGAAGCAGAACCACAAAACGCGTTCAAGATATTAAGCGCTTGAAAATGGTTATAAACATTGCTTCTCCTTTCAAAGGAACTTCCGGAATTGTTTTGGAGGACCAAGAAAGCAACTAATATATTTACGCTACCATTTTTTGGTATTTGTAGATTTTACGCTACCAATATGAAATTTACACGAACACCCTTATTATACACTCTGTTTTTATCGCAATTTTTGGTTCACTGCGGACAACCCTCAGAAACCCAAAATCGCATTATCCAAAATGATATTTTGTCTTTGTGTAATATATCCATCCAAAATGCAATTGTTGTTGATCGAGTTGCTGCCCCTGTAGGCTCACGAAGGTATGTGTACGCCTCGATCGCTGCCTATGAATCTTTGGTACCATTCTACCCCGATTACCAAAGTGTAGCACCTGCATTAAACGGCCTAAGTGCTTTGCCTAAACCAGACACCTCCCTAAGATACTGTTTAGACCTTGTTGCTCTATCTGCACACACTTATGTTAGTCAAAAACTCGTGTATAAAGAAGATTCTATTATCTTTTTTAGAAAACGGCAATTTGCATTGTATAAGCCTAAAATGTCATTGTCAATGTTCGAAGCATCTGTTGCCTATGGTGATTTAATTGGCAAGCACATTGTTGAATGGTCAACATTTGATTCTTTTAATTATTACAGGGGTCGCGAATTTTACCTTGCCAAAAATAGTCCCGGGAAATGGGAACCCACTGCTCCAGATTTTATGGATGCAATTGAGCCAAATTGGGGTAAAATTAGACCTGTTTTATTGAAATCACCCCGCTATTTTTCGTATTCTGCGCCTGCGAAATTTGATTCCGGCAAAAAATCACGTTTTTTTCAAATTGCCAACGATGTATACACAACTGTTAATCTAAATAACAAATCAAACCTTGCAACAGCCCTGTATTGGGATGACAATCCAAATGCCTCTGTTCATTATGGACATGCTACCATCAACATACTCAAAATTTCTCCTGCAGGTCATTGGTTATCAATGTTTTCAAACGTCGCAAGACAAAAAAATTACTCTTTAATTCAGTCAGCAGATGGAATGCTTCATCTTTCTTCTGCCATTTTTGATGCCTTTATTACTTGTTGGTATGTGAAATACAAAGAGGAATATGTTCGGCCCATTTCGGCTATACAGCAACTTATAGATTCGAGTTGGACACCACCCATCCAAACCCCTGCATTTCCAGAATTCCCGTCCGGTCACAGCACTGTTTCAAGTGCTGCAGCTACTGTATTAACAGCAATATTTGGTGAATATTCTTTTACCGATAGCGCAGAATATGAGTTTGGATTAGGTGTTCGTAATTTTAAAAATTTCCGTGAAGCCAGTGATCAAGCTTGTATTTCCCGTGTATACGGTGGCATTCACTTTATGGAAGGCAATATTGCAGGAAAACAGCTCGGCAATCAGGTTGGCGACTACCATATCGCCCACTTAAAATCAAAAAAATAATTTTGCTAAATTGATTGTAAAATCTTAGTTGACGAATTTACTCTTTTGTAAACTTGTCAATTGAAAAACTCATTGTAGAATATGTATTGGATGTAAACAAAAATCATACCCTAACTAGCCCATTTTAATTAATTGTTTTTCAATTATTTGCAGTTTATCCTGGGCATCTTTTAATTTCTTTTTTTCAATTTTTACTACTGCAGGATTTGCATTTTGTAAGAATTTCTCGTTTCCCAATTTAATGGATACACTGGTGATAAATCCCGTGAAATAGGCCTTCCCTTTTAACAATTCAGATTTTTGTTTATCAAGGTCAATGCTGTGTTGAATTACAACCGAAACTTCAAACTTACCAATCAACAAAACAAGAAATTTACTACTGTCGTCGTCATGAATGGCGGATTGTTGAATTACAACATTTGCCAATTTTTCTATCAACGCTGCTTTCTTGTGTAATACCCATGCATCTTGGGGAAAATATATTTTTAAGGTTTCCTTTGGAGAAAAGCCCTTGGCATTTCGCAAGTTGCGTATCTCTGAAATCAATTGCATGGGTTCTAGTGCCAATGTTTGCTCATGGGTTTTACTCGGCTGAGGGTAATCACTTACGATCAAGGCATTAAGCGGAGCCCCCTTGTGCAATGCTTGGTAGATCTCCTCTGTAATAAATGGCATGTAGGGATGTAACATTCCCATTAAAGTTTTCAGCAAAGATTGGGTCTTCTCTAGCGTTTGTCTCTCTATTCCTAAACCAAAATGGGGCTTGATCGCCTCCAAATAAATAGCACAAAAATCGTCCCAAATCAACTTGTACAAAGACATTAATGCTTCGGAAAGTCTAAATTCGGAAAAGAGTTTTTCATTCTCCACCAATACAGTGTGTAATCGTATTTCAAAATATTCTAATGCTTGAATTGACGCTTCAGTTGGGGGTTCTTCGACGATTGTCCAACCCTGAATTAACCTAAATGCATTCCATATTTTATTGCAAAAATTTCGACCTTGTTCAACCTGACTTTCATCAAATAAAATTTCATTCCCAGCAGGAGAACACAACAACATTCCCATCCTTACGCCATCAGCACCAAATTTTTGAATTAACTCTAATGGATCTGGACTATTCCCCAAACTTTTACTCATTTTCCGACGCTGTTTATCGCGAACAATACCTGTGAAATAAACATTGCTAAATGGGGCTTTTCCTTTGTATTCATAGCCTGACATAATCATCCGGGCCACCCAGAAAAACATAATGTCTGGACCTGTAACCAAATCATTACTTGGATAATAATAATCAAGTTCTTTGGTATTTGCATTTTCGCCAATACCGTCAAATACCGAAATTGGCCATAACCATGAACTAAACCAAGTATCCAATACATCCGAATCTTGTTCAAGGTCTTTCGCTTCCAAGTGTATCCCTTTTTCGGCAAATTTTTGAATAGCCTGGTGAATGGTTTTTGCAACCACACAGTCTCCCTGTTGATTATACCAAGCAGGAATGCGGTGTCCCCACCAAAGTTGCCTGGATATATTCCAGTCCTTGATATTTTCAATCCAGTAACGGTAAGCATTTTTAAATTTTGGGGGATGAAATCTTACTTCATCGCTTAAAACAGATGAAAGTACTTCAGGATTTCGTTTCATGAATTTTTGCATGTCCATAAACCACTGAGTACTTATGCGTGGCTCAATCACCGCATCGGTTCGTTCTGAAAATCCAACATTGTGGCTATGATTTTCTTGTTTGACCAATAAACCCTGTTGTTTTAGTTGTACAATCCATTTTCTTTTTGCAACAAATCGATCCTCGCCAATAAAAAGTTTCCCTTCATTGGAAATACTGCCATCGGCGTTCAGTGTGTCAATAACAGGTAAATTAAACCGAAGGCCAATATTGTAATCATTCATATCATGGGCTGGAGTTACTTTCAATACACCAGTACCAAATTCTTTGTCTATATATTCATCGGCAATAATTTCCACTTCGCGGCCAATCAAGGGAACACGAACTTTTTTGCCAATGAATTTTTTGTATCGGATATCTTGTGGATGAACGCACACCGCAACATCTCCTGCAATTGTTTCGGGTCTTGTGGTGGCTACAATCAATTCCCCATCAAAATCGACACCAGTGTATCGAACATAGTATAGTTGATCCGCCACTTCTTTAAATACAACCTCTTCGTCACTCAAGGTGGTCTGCCCTATAGGATCCCAATTAACCATTTTTGTACCCCTGTAGATTAGGCCTTTATCATATAAATCGATAAAAACATCAATAACAGCTTCGTATAAAGAAGGTTCCATTGTAAATCGGGTACGATCCCAATCACAACTGGCTCCCAATTTCTTCAATTGTTCAAGTATAATTCCGCCGTACTTTTCCTTCCAAGACCATGCATGGGTGAGGAATTCATCCCGACCAATCATTGATTTAGAAATTCCTTTGTCCGCTAGTAATTTTACAACTTTGGCTTCAGTGGCAATACTGGCATGGTCGGTACCAGGAACCCAGCATGCATTATAACCCAACATGCGTGCACGACGAACCAATACATCTTGAATCGTGATGTTTAACATATGTCCCATATGAAGCAGACCCGTAACATTGGGCGGAGGAATTAATACTGTGTATGCTTCACGTGTATCGGGAGATGAACTAAAATACTTATTTGACATCCAATACTGATACCATTTGTCTTCAATTTCTGAAGGCTTGTATATGGAATGGATATTCATTATTTCAAAATTACGATTTCTCGTTGGGTAATAATTGGATTTTTATACGCTCGCCCAATAAAAAGGCCATCCTATACGGATGGCCTTTTTATTGGAATTTGAATTCCTTTAAACACCAACATCATGGTTTACAGATTCTTCAATATAAGGATGGTTGGTAGCAATCAATCCCCGTTTGGTTAATGCTGTAAATACCCAAAAGATGAAGATACCCGCAAATAAAAGAAATGTACCCAATTCAAGGAATCCGAATTGCATTCCAGGACCAAATATACCGGGGAAAACCATCAACCATACATCGTGGTAATGCCCAACAATCATAATGCTTCCGACAATACCCAAAACGTAACGATTTCTCTTGGCGGAACGCATCAGTAGTCCTAGGAAAGGAATAACAAAACAAACAAGAAAATTGAGTAGAAAATTGAACTTGTAGTCTTCAAATCGAAGTTGGTAGTAAGCCATTTCCTCGGGAATTTGTGCATACCAAATCAATAAATATTGAGACCACCATAAGTAAGCCCAAAAAACAGTAAAGGCAAACATAAATTTTCCCAAATCGTGCATGTGTTCATTGCTTACAACCCCTAAATATCCTTCTTTTTTGAGATAGGCTACAATGAAAGCGATGATGGTTATACTTGTTACCCAGTGGGTAATAAAATTATAAACCCCAAAAATGGTGGAGTACCAATGTGCATCGACACTCATTACAACAAACCACACCAAAACCGACATCGTAAAACCAAACAATACAGTATATGCAGCACTGAATCGAATACTGCGTTTGAAAAACGACGCATCCCCCTTGGTCGCGGTATCTTCTTCAACGGATAAACTGCGCAGTTTTCTCATTAATAAATAATAAATGGACACCAAAACTGTGGGAAAAGCAAATAACATAGTACTGTTCAAAAACCCTGATTTACCAGCAAGTATTTTATCATATCCCGCATCACCTGGCTTCAAACCCAAATGCTCATAATGGACCCAGTGGTATATTTCGTCTTTACCAAAATACAATGCAATCATTAGCACTATAAAACCAATTGGAATAAACGTCATCATTGCTTCAGGAACACGCTTAATTGCCACTGACCATCCCGCATTTGCTACGTGTTGAATGGTATACCACATAACAGAAGCCAAGGAAATCATTAAGAAAAAATAACCCACTATCAATAAATTCGCCCAAATGTGAGTTGATGCAGGCTTTTCAGACGGACGAAATACCATGCGGGGCCCAAATTTCTCATTGGGTTCATTGCCATGAGATTCTTCTCCGATTAAATGGTTTTCTTTGGTTTGTGAAACCGCCGTTCCAGAATTTTGATCGTGTTTCGAATGAGGTTGAGCACTCAAAGATTCTGTTTTATGATTCACATTGGAAGATTTCTGAGCATGAGAATTGTCTGAACCCCCCAACGTAAAAATTCCAATACCTGCAAAAACCAGTCCCACAATCATCAAAATAATTGAAAACCGTTTTGCCTTGGGAGAAAATACAAACTGCTCCTGTTTTACCTCAATATGATTGTGTCCGTGTCCCATCTTTTAATTGGTTAAGGTAGTTTTATTTGCTTCAGAAGAGGGAGGAATGTCCATTTGGGGTGCACTGGGAACCACCTGTCTGCTGAGTTGTTTCACATAATCAATAACCTTCCATCTTTCCGATGGGGTTAATACTGAGGCATGGCTACCCATATTGTTTTTACCATACGTTAGAGTATGGTAAATTTTGCCTTGTGGCAATTCTCTAATATAAGTATCGGTATAGGCTTTCCAAGCGCCAGGCTTCAGGGTTGGAACTTTCTTAAACACCTCGCCGTCATTATTTCCCAATTTACCATGACACACTACACAATAAATTTCGAACAAATGTTTTCCCTGACCGTCTGAATAAGACAAATTAGTGGGTGCCTTTAAATCAATGGATGCCTCATAACCATCACCATTATTTTCTAAACCGAATTGATAATCCAATTTCCCGATGGCTATGGTACCAGGCACAGGTTCGCGCATGTTCATACCATACGGATTTATCTTATTACTATCAACCTGGCTATACGGTTCGTAACCTTTGGAATAATACATATCTGGGGCATATTCCCAACCTGCGTTGTTTCCACGGCTCACACAAGAGCTCATCATGACTGACGCGACTATTGTGCTTAAGAAAATATACAGTTTTTTGCTCATCGTATTGTTCATTTGAGTATTGTTTGAACTCCCTTGTGAAAAGATTTTAGTTCAAGGGCTCCATTTTTTCTCATCATTGTCAATATGGCCTTTTCATCCATATTAGATGTTGTTTCAACAGCCACAACCAACCTATTATCCGTTTGGCGAATATCAAGAATTTCGTTCTTTATGCCGTGAACCAAACGATTTCTCCAAAAGAAGAAAAAAGACATGCCAAAAGCAGTACACAAAACAGTTCCTTCAAACATAACGGGCGACCAGCTGGGCGTAAAGCGTAAGGGTTTGTTTCCTACATTCATGGGCCAATCATACACAGACATATACCAAATCATAGTGGTCATAAGTGTTAACCCAATTAAAGCACAGAAAAAAGCAATTCGCGCCAATTTACTCCTCCTCGCATTGATAATTCTGTCCAATCCATGAACAGGGTAAGGGGTGTAAATATCATGAATATGAATACCAGCAGCGGTCAAAGCTGTGGCGGCGGCTAGAAGATTGTCCTCGTCTTCCCAAACACCAACCAAGATTTTATTTCGATTGCGAAGGGTTAATTTTTTGTCTACGATTGCCATTATTTTTTATAAAAAGTTAATCATTATTCGCGGTTGCGCATGATGGATTTTATTTCCGACATATTAATCACCGGCAGGAATTTCGCAAATAGGAAAAAGAAAGTAAAAAAGATACCAAATGTGCCCAAAAACAGACCTACTTCTGTGAGTGAACCTGAATACATAACCCAACTCGATGGCAAATAATCTCTGTGAAGAGAAGTTACAATGATTACAAAACGTTCAAACCACATACCAACATTCACGACAATACTCATAATGAAAATAAACCATGGTGTTGTTCTTGCCCAACGAAACCAAAAAACTTGGGGTGCGATTAGGTTACAACTCATCATACTCCAATAGGCCCACCAATATGGACCAAATGCACGATTTGCAAACGCATATTGTTCGTACTCATTTCCAGAATACCATGCAATAAAAAATTCTGTTAGATAGGCAATTCCCACAATACTGCCGGTTACCATAATTATTTTACACATCGCATCCAAATGGCCAATGGTTATATAATTTTCATAGTTCATTACTTTTCTAGCAACAACCAAAAGACTTGCGACCATGCCGAATCCAGAAAATATAGCACCTGCTACAAAATATGGAGGGAAAATTGTAGTATGCCATCCAGGAACCAACGAAGTAGCAAAGTCAGTGGATACAATGGTATGAACCGATAAAACCAATGGCGTGCTCAAGCCTGCCAAAATCAACGAGATTAATTCATAACGGGCCCAGGTTCTTGTAGAGCCAGTCCAACCCATTGAAAAGAAACCATACATTGCCTTTCCAAGTTTGGAAGTTACTTTATCTCTAATGGTAGCAATGTCAGGTATCAAACCAATATACCAAAATAAAAGTGAAACACTAAAATATGTAGAAATTGCAAATACATCCCATAATAATGGGGAGTTAAAATTAACCCACAATGAACCGAAAGCGTTTGGCAATGGCAATGCCCAATACCCTACCCAAACCCTACCCATGTGAAAAACAGGGAACATCGCGGCACAAACAACCGCAAAAATCGTCATCGCTTCGGCAGATCGATTGATACTCATTCTCCATTTTTGGCGAAACAATAATAAAACTGCTGAGATTAATGTACCCGCGTGACCAATGCCAATCCAAAATACGAAATTGGTAATATCCCAACCCCACATTACAGATTTGTTGATATTCCAAACACCAATACCATTCCACAAGGTATTAAAAAGACTTATTGCAAAAATTCCCAAAAATATAACAGATATAGTGAAGCCAATTTTCCAGGATTTAGAGGGATTGTTTAAAATGGGGCGCAAAATATCGCGGGTAACATCGGATGATGTTTTATCACCTGTCACCAACCTATCTCTAAGAATTGAATCGTGTATCATTCTAGTGTTATTTTGATAAATTAAATTGTGTCATTATTTCGAATTTTTGTCATGTACATCACGGATGACTGTATATTAAGTTCTTCGAGAACCGTAAATCCACGCTCATTTTTATATAATTTACTTACTTCACTTTCAGGGTTATGTAAATCGCCAAAAACAATTGCATTGCTTGGACATGCCCTTTGACAAGCTGTTTGAACTGCAACTTGATTCGGAGATTTTCCCTGCCTTTTGGCAGACAATTTCCCTTCTTGAATGCGTTGCACACAGAAGGAACATTTTTCCATCACCCCCCTTGTTCTTACGGTAACATCTGGGTTAATCACCATTTTACCCAAAGGATTGTTAAAATTGAAATCGAAAGCATCATTGTCGTTGTATCGAAACCAATTGAAACGGCGAACTTTATAAGGACAATTGTTTCCACAATATTTTGTACCAATACAACGATTATACGTCATTTGATTTAAGCCCTCCGAACTGTGGGTGGTGGCCAATACCGGACAAACAGTTTCGCATGGCGCGTTCGAGCAATGCTGACACATCATCGGTTGGTACAGTACACTCACATCTTGCCAATGATCATGATTGCCCTTTTTATCTTGGTTGGCAATTTCGTCTTCTCGGGTCAAATTGCCCTCCTTACTGCGGAATGCGTAATAACGATCGATGCGAATCCAATGCATCTCTCTGCGTAAAAGAACTTGTTCGCGACCCACAATGGGAACATTGTTTTCAATTGAGCAGCTTACAACACAAGACCCACACCCTGTGCAGGAGTTAAGGTCAATGGCCATGGCCCATAAGTGGTTGGGCGCTCCATCCTTGCGATATTCTGGTTTCTCCCAAATTGTATACACATGGGTTTTGGCCTTATCATTGCCCGCATTCGGGCTTTTTTTCCATGCCTCAAAGGAAGATTCTCTGATAATATCTCGACCTTCAATGGTATGGTGTGTTTGGGTTTGAGCAAGATTATAGGTATCGTCGCTCTTGGTAATTTCTACGTTTTTGATTACAAAATTTCTATTGCCTGTATTGTTGACAAAAGCAAATCCGTTAACCCCAATGGAATTGTATCCCTTGTCAATGCTTCCCCCGACTTTTCCCGCATGGGTTCTTCCATAGCCCAAAGCCATTGAAATAGTATTATTGGCCTGTCCAGGTTGAATTATGGTTGGAACACCCGCATACACAAGCTTGCCAAGGGTAACATTTACGGTATCCCCTTCGCTGATCTCTAGGGCAACTGCCAATGACTTAGGCAAAGCAATATAATTGTCCCAAGAAACCTTGCTTACGGGGTCAGGATTTTCATGCAACCACGGATTATTGCCATGGGCTCCATCCCTGACGCCTACGGGTTGATACAGTATCATTTCTATCCCTGAAACTTTCGAATTTGCTAATACATAAGATGCAAATCCATCAACTTTCCCTTCGTATGCAGGAATTCCGACAAGTGGCTCTTCTAACAATACCCCCTTTTCCAATGCAGCATTAAAACTTTCATTGGAGATGAGCACCTTTGCCCAATTGTCCCGCATAAAATTATAAAATGCAGATGCGTGAAATTTTTGGGATAAAATGGCCTTGGATGCAAAGGGGTCTTTTTCGGGAACTACCAGAGCATTGGACCATGTAAGCATTGAAATTTGTGCTTGGCGGGTATTGAACACATTGGAAATGGTCGGCTGTGTAAAATGGTATACTCCTTTTCTTGGCTCTGCGTCATTCCAACTTTCCAAATAGTGGTTGTCTGGACAAACAAAATTACAAAGTGCGGCAGTTTCATCTTGGGAAGATGAAAAGGAAATAGACAATTTGGCTTTTTTGATACCGGCTGCCCATTCTTTTCCATTGTGGTTGTATACTGGGTTGACCCCATAAAATATTATTCCCCCGATGGCACCATTATTAAGCCCCTTAAGAACTTCTGCCGTCTTCTTATCTGATCCTTTAAATTGGTTGCTGTGATTGGCTAAATCTATTGCGGTGGCATAATTGCCCAACAACATATTAATACCGTTGATTATTTGTTGAATCTCAGTTTCATTACTGCCAGAAATGACAATCGATTTTCCTTGTGACTTCAACAGAACTTCTGCCGTTTTTTTGATTGCATTTCCAGCCAATTCTCCTTGAGAAGGAATAGGGATTTGCTTAGTTCCATTTGCAATTGCAATATAATTGTATAAAGAAGCAACATACAGGGCTTCTTGAGAAACCCTCATGGGGAAACGGTGATCTGCGTTTGCACCGGTCATACTCAGACTACTTTCAAATTGAATATGCTTGGACATTCCTCCTTTAACACCTGGTTGGCGATGCTGGGTATATCCTTTAGAATATTCAACTGGCGAAATCCAAGTTCCCAAAAAATCAGCTGCGAAACTTACGATTACTTTCGCTTCGCCAAATTTATAAGTAGGAATAACCCGCTGACCAAAATCTGTTTCATTGGCATCCAATATCCCACTGTATGAAATTGCGTCGTAACTAACATGCTCAAGGCTTGGGAATGCGCTTGTAAATTTTTCTATACTTTTAAGTGTGCTAGGGCTATGAATAGAGCCACTGAGTAAAACAATTTTAGAATTGGAAGACTTTAACGCATTCAATTGGGTTAAAACAGTTGCATCGATCAATGCCCATTCTTTTTGCTCTGAGCCATTTACCAAAGGATTTGCCAAACGCTCATTATCATATAAGGAAAGAATAGATGCCTGGCCTACCGAACAAGTTCCACCTTGTGAAATTGGAGAATCTACACTTCCATCAACTTTTATGGGCCTTCCTTCACGGACTTTCACTTCGATACCACAAGAAGAAGAACAGGCCCCACAGGTCGAACGAAAGTAATTCGCCACCCCAGATACTGAAGCTTCAGGCTCAACCAAATAGGGAATCGCATTCCGAATCTTTGTTTTGTAACATGCTGCCAATGCAACTGCAGTAACACTAAATCCAAAATATTTTAAGAAATCCCTGCGATTTGCCTTAAGTTCTATTGACTCCTCATTGAAAATCTCATCCAAAGGGAGATCATCATGAAACTCATTTTTTTGGGCACTTACAAAAGACTTACTTTTTGATAACTCATCCTCCCCTTTCCAATAGTTGATATTATTTGACATGGTATTTATTCTTGTTTAGATACTATTAATAGTGACATTTGGAACATTCCAGTCCGCCATTCATAGCTGCTGTTAACTTAACAGTTCCGTCAGCTGAAAAATACTTGCTACTCTGATTATTTTTGGCAATATCAGCCTTGGCTTTGTCATGAAGCGCTTTGTAATAATTATTATTGGCAACATCTACTTGTGAAACTCTGTGACAATCTATACACCACCCCATTTGAAGCGTATTCACCTGTTGAACAACTTCCATTTTCTCAATGGCACCATGGCATGTCTGACAAGATTGCTTACCTACTTTAACGTGTTGAGAGTGATTAAAATAGGCATGATCGGGTAAATTATGGATTCTAATCCAGCGAACAGGACGGGGATTTTTTCCATATTGCTCGCCCTCTTTGCCTTCAGGATTATAATCTAAGGCCGTATATATTTTTTTGATTTCAGGGGAAATTTCACCATTGTATTTTTCAGTAAGTTGAACACCCTTGTGGCAATTCATACAGGTATTCAATGCAGGGATTGAAGCCTGTTTGCTTTTTTCGACAGAAGAATGACAATATTGACAATTCATTTTCAATTGACCAGCATGCAGTTGATGAGAAAACGCTATGGGTTGCTTGGGTGCGTATCCTTTTTGAACAGCGACCTCCGTTATGCTAAATTCAAATCCGTAATACAACGCAGGAACACTCACTATTACTATAGCAAACAAGGTTAAAACAGTGGGATTTAATTTGCCCCATTTCCCTGGAAGTGATTTTTCAAAAAAGCCTTTTTTTGGAGCTAGCCATTCGGCATATTCTTCTGGATTTTTTTCAGCAGCGATTCTTCGCAATGTGTTTTTAACTCTGGCCAATATCAACAGGACAATGCTTAAAATGGCAACCAGAGTAAGTAAAATATACAGGTTGGTATTATCTTCTTTTTTTGTTCCATCACCAGCGTCAATCACAACGGCAGTTTTTGGTGCTTCTGGCGCAGTCTTGATATACTCAACTATTTCCTGAACATTGACTGGCGTGAGGTTTTCAAACACATTCATTGCAGCCCCATTATACTCGTTGTAAAGAGCAATTGCATCTGGGTCTTTTGTTACCTTTCGAAACTTCTCATTGTTTCGAATCCATTGAACCAACCATTCAGGTGTTCTTCGAAGGTGAATACCCCGGAGGGCGGGCCCTATTTCTTTTTTATCAATGGCATGACAACCGAGACAATTGGCTTCAAATAGTTTTTTTCCATTATCGGCATCGGGCAAATCTTGGGTAAATGCAGATGATGTCAAAGCCATAAAGGCAGAGAGCATCCAGAATTTTGTATTTTGTTTAAACATGTTTAAAGAACACTTCTTTTTGCACTGCAAAGATAAATCAATGAAGCACCAACTTGAAACAAATTCACAACAAATTTCATAATTTAAAATTGGTCTAAATAATTGATGTATCCTATTCAAATTGTTGTCGTTATTACGATATTTCAGGGTGTAAAAAATAAAATTTACGAATTGTTAATAAAAACATTTGGCCAAAGGATAAATAGAGAACCGCCAATCGAAATAAAATTGATTTTTGGTGAATTTGTGTTGCTGGACGAATTTTGAATTGTTCGATGGTTGTCGAGTTACGCTGCACCATCACCGCAAAGAATTTGCTCATCTCAAATAGTGTTACTCCAACCATTGCAAATAATTTATATAACTGGCCAGGGCCACTTGACTGTAGTTTTGTGAGGCATTTCCAAACGCTCCAACTTGGGTTTTCCACAACTTTAAAATTAATTCATTTCCATTAGCGCATTGGCCAATATATGAAACTGCTTTTCTCACATTTCCCGCTCCTGCGTTGTATACATGCATTACCAGTAACTGAAACCACAATGCATTTTCATCTGGGCTTAACCCGATAGAAATCGAAATATTTCGGGCATTGGGTATACAATAATCCCGCAATAATTTTGCCGCTGCCATACTGCTTTTGTCAAAATCATGGCGATCATCCCTTGCTTTGCTTACAACCAATTTGTATTTTTTTGCCACAAATGGCATGAGTTGGTAATGCCCCACAGCTCCCGAAATCGAGCTGGCTTTGGAGTTGTTGGGTGATTCAATTAGCAGAATTAATTGTGCATATATTGGGTTCACATTATAAAGTTCAAATATTTTTTTGGCGTCGTCAACAAGAATGCCCACCTGAGAAAAATCAAAAAAATCCTTTTTACCACGAACAAATTTAATCTGTTGAGTACTGTCAAACTTGTATTGATTTCGATAACAGTCAGACACCGAATCAAGCTTATTGTATTTGTCCAAAGTATCCAAACAATCCGAGCCAATGGTTTCTAATATTTTTCGGGATTCCTTGTGCACAATAATGCAGGAATCCTTGTTTGTGTTTATTACCCGAATCCAAAACAAAACGGAGGGGGTTGTAGAAAAAAATTGTAACTGTGATTTGGGTATTTTAATAACAGCAAAAGAATCTTTATTGATTTTAAGAATATTCTTTTGTGTTTGTTGGCAGTTGGCTAGGTTAAGCCAAAGAAAACAGAGAAACAAAGGCAAGAAACATTGTGTTTTCATGGTTTGCTATTGTTTGTAGATGGGCAATTTTCTTCAAGCCATTTTTGAGCATTTTTTTCTCCCAACAAATAGCTTCTTTCCCAATCAGTGCAAGCAATTCCAGTTTTTCCCATATTAAAACGTGCAATTCCTCTTCCCAAATAAGCGTATGCCGGACTTGTATTTTTGTTGGCAATGGATTTTGTTAGCCACTCATCTGCCTCCCCCCATTTTTTTAATTGCAATAGACAATGACCATAATCTGCCATTGCGTTTCCGTCTGTTGATTCCAATTGCAATAAATATTCAAATGCCTTTTCCGATTCTTCTAATTGGTTGAGATAAAATAAAACATCTGCACGGATTTTCAATAGGTGAAGATTATGTGGTTGGAAAACCAGGGCTGGGTTAACGGCCCTCAAGCAGGTGTTATAATCAGACAATTGATAAGAATTATTGACCATCGACAACAATACAGTTACATTGGAAGGGTTTGCCAAACTACATTGTGTTACTATGGGTTGAAATTCTGCAAACGATTTGGTCGCCTGAATTGAAGCAGCCAATTGAGTGAACATTGCTGTAAACATATCTTCGCCCAAATTATTGCGAATCCAAAATAAATCGTCAGCAGCAACTGACCATTCTTTCAAAAGCATTGAGATTTCAAAACGATACTTTCTGGCGATGGTATCTCCCTGATTGTGCGCCAAATAATAATTTATATCACTGAAAGCAAATAGATAATTTTCTGTTTCTCGAAAGGCAATATGCCGATACAAGTATGCGGTCATCAATTGGGGATTAAGGTAAATGGCTTTGTTAAAATCAACCACAGCCAAACCATATTCTTTCATGTGAGTACGAACCACACCAAGGCTGAGCCAAGCTTGTTCATTATTGGGTTCAATCTCAATCGCGTGTTCAAAATTGGCAACCGCTTGCAAAAACTCTTTATCCTCATCTGAGCGAATACCCTTTTCCATGAATACAGAAAATGTCTGCTGAGCAAGCCCTGTTTCTGTCAGACAACATTGGCAGACTAAACATATACTGTAAGCTATTATTTTAATGAAATTAGACATGGCTTCAAAAATCTATAGAAAATCGAACGCATTTTGCTGTTAATATCTACAAAGTTTATATTGTCTATTCTGATAGACGAACATTGAACTATTTTTGCATTCTAACTTTAAAAATATGGCTATTTCAATTTTGGACAATAAAAAAAATCACTTGTTTCTAGTACTTGGTATGATTTTTTTAACCAATGCCATTGTTGCAGAATTTATCGGGGCTAAAATATTTTCTTTAGAAGGAACACTAGGCATAGCCCAAGCAAACCTTCAAATTTTAGGTGGTAAATGCAATTTTGATATGACAGCAGGAGTTATATTATGGCCTTTTGTTTTTATTTTAACCGACATAATCAATGAATATTTTGGCAAAAAAGGTGTACAGAAATTGTCTTGGATTGCTGCGGGACTTCTAGTGTATTCATTTTTGGCTGTACGATTGGCCATGGCGCTTAAAGGTGCGAATCGTTGGAATTCGAGTGGTCAAAATCTAGGGCTGAATGACATGGAAAACGCTTTTAATGCAATTTTTGGACAAGGCTTGATGATTATTCTGGGTTCATTGGTCGCATTCCTGATTGGCCAAATGGTTGATGCACTTATATTCGAAAAATTAAAAGCCAAAACAGGTGATAAACATATTTGGTTACGTTCTACCGGGAGCTCGGTTGTTAGCCAGTTTATCGATAGCTATGTTGTATTAATAATCGCTTTTTATTTAAGCGGTATACATGATTTACTTTGGATTTTACAGGTAGGAACAATAAATTATGCCTACAAACTAGTAATGGCAATTCTTCTTTTGCCCCTTTTATATTTTATCCGCGGCCTCATTGATCATTATTTGGGAATCAAGAAAAAAACAGTAATAAGCCAGACAACACCATAACAAATCCGGTTATAAGTCCAGCATTATGCTCTAATTTATGTGAATTCCATTTTTTAATTCCACTGTAACCAATCCAAATACCTCCCATCATGCTCAGCCAGGTGGTTGTAAAGTACATTACAATAAGCAATGCTATTATCGGCCAACCCATTGGTGCAAGGGTTAAAAAATAGGCTTCGATTTCCATACAGGGTGATAAAAACAATGCCAAAAAAATAGACCAAAATACCCATTTTGACTGGGATTTGTCTTCGGTTTCTGGAAAATGAAAATGGTGGTGTCTGTGGTGACGATATAAAAACCAAAAGCCAAGCACAATTAATATCGAAGCACCCACTTTGTTAAAATGAAATCCCGCAATGAGTTTAATCGATTCTGATGAATCAACTGAGAAACGGGTAAGTAAGGCGATTGTTAATCCGATTAAAATTGTACCCAAAGCATGAGCAAATGCTGCCATAGAAGTATAGCGCATTGTTGTAGCCTTGCTCCATCCCATCTTATTTGCTAACCCCAAAAAAGGCAACCAGTGACCCGGAATAAAACCGTGAAGAAGACTGATAATAAAAGCGCTGATTAACTGCTCTTCCATAGCTACAATAATACTTATTATAAAAGCAGAAGCCCCAACAAGGCGGGGCTTTTGCGGAAAATATTTAGATTAGATTGACTGGGCTTCTTCAATCCACTTATTCCATTGTTCTGTAGATATTTTGGCATCTTTGGAAACCAAGATTTCAATATGGTTACTGTCTAACTCCAATACATTTTGGATAGAATTGATTCCCAGTCCATTCATTCGTTTCTCCATAGCCGGACCAACCCCTGAAAGTGATTTTAGCGGTTTGGCATCTTTTGCTGTTGCATCAGCAACTGCTTTGGAGGGTGCTTTCGACTTTGACTTGCTGGTAATTTTTTCTGACTTTACAACATCTGCCTCAGCTACGATTGGTTTAACCACTTTAACTGCAGTTTCTTTCTTGGTGTGTTTTTCGGCCTTTTCAAATTGCTCCCGCAGTGCTGTAAGCGCATCCAGTTCTCCAAAAGTGGATTTCTCGGTTGTTTGATTCATTTTCTTTACAACCTTACTTTCGTTTCTGCGTGCCTTATCTTTTTCGTTATTTTCGGCTTCTTTGTTGGCACGTTCGACACCTTTCCAGATGTTTGTATGCGATACAATGATTCGTTTCGCATCTTTAGAAAACTCAACAACTTCGAATGCTAGCGTTTCATCATCAACTATGGGTTTGTTGTCGGCTTTTTTAATATGCCGAGAAGGGCCAAATGCCTCTACGCCATACTGCATTTGGATAGTTGCTCCTTTGTCATTGGAAGACATAACAGTTCCCTGATGAACAGATCCAATTGTAAAGATTGTTTCAAAGGTTTCCCAAGGATTTTCCTCTAGTTGTTTATGCCCTAAACTCAATCGACGGTTCACTTTGTCAACCTCTAAAACAATTACATCCAAAACAGCGCCTTTTTTGGTAAACTCACTCGGATGTTTAATTTTTTTATTCCAACTGAGGTCTGATACATGCACCAGCCCGTCAACGCCTTCTTTTAATTCTAAGAATAATCCATAAGTGGTAAGATTCTTAACAACGCCGGAATGCTTTGAGCCTTGGGCGTAATTATTCTCAATTTCAATCCATGGATCTTGGGTTAATTGTTTGATGCCCAAACTCATCTTATGCTCAGTCTTATTTAAGGTGAGAACTTGGGTTTGTACCTCATCTCCCACATTAAGATACTCAGATGGATTTCTCAAATGCGAACTCCAACTCATTTCACTTACATGGACAAGACCTTCTATACCGGGTTTTATTTCAATAAATGCGCCATAATCTGCCACTGAAACAACCTTGCCTGATACAGTTGAACCTTCGACAACATCATCGGTTAGGTTATCCCATGGATGAGATGACAATTGCTTTAGTCCCAAAGAAATACGCTTTTTGGCGTCATCATAATCAAGGATAACGACTTGGATTCGGTCATCCAATTTCAATACTTCCTCAGGGTGGTTAATTCTACCCCATGAAATGTCTGTTATGTGCAACAGTCCATCGATTCCACCCAAGTCAACGAACACGCCAAAGGAAGTCATATTTTTGACAACCCCTTCTACGACTTGACCTTTTTCTAGTTTGGATAATATTACAGATTTCTGTGCTTCAATATCGTCTTCGATAAGTGCTTTGTGAGAAACAACAACATTTTTAAAGATTTCATTGATTTTAACAATTTTAAAATCCATATTCTTACCTACATACTGATCGTAATCGCGAACTGGCTTAGTATCAATTTGAGATCCTGGTAAAAAGGTATCAAAACTAAACACATCCACCACCAAACCTCCTTTTGTTCTAGAACGAACATAACCAGTAACAATGGCTCCGCTGTTGTGGGCCTCAACGATTTTTTCCCAAGCAGTTTCTTGTAAAGCTTTTTTTCTACTTAAAATCAATTGCCCCATTTTATCTTCGGCAACGTCTACAAATACTTCGACTTCATCGCCTAGTGCTAGATTGGGGACATCACGAAATTCTTGACGTGATACCAAACCGTCACTTTTAAAGCCGATATTAATCACTACATCTTTTTCATTCATTCCTACAATTACCCCTTTTACTACTTGTTTTTCAATAACAGGTTGAAAAGTAGAATTATAGGAAACCTCTAACTGCTTGCGCTCATCCTGTGAATAAGTTTCAAAGCCTGCATCGTCAGCGGACCAATCAAAATCGTCGTGGGCACTTTCTGCCAGTGTCGCCGTCTTCTTTGTTTTGGTGGGCTTGGAGTGTGTCTGTAAGGTTTCTTCCTGGGAAATTTCAACTGTTTCGTCAACAACTTCTTCAGAACTTGCTTCCACAAGCACCTCGTTTTGATTTGATGAAATTTCTAAAACTTCTTCGGGGTCTACCTCAAGGGTACTGTCGATTTCTACGTTTGAAACACTGAGGGTTTCATCGGCAATTTGCTCAATTTGTGGAGTTGAAACAACAACGGTTTCATCTGCAACAGTTTCTTTTTTTTTGTTTGTCAAAAATAGTTCCTCCTTTGATCGGGCGGCAAAAATAGGTAAATATTTTTGAGAATTGGCATTAAAATACGATTGGTTTAAATATTATTGGGATTAACTGTTTAAAACACGCAAAATTTTCTTTGGATTGATTAATTTCAATGTAAAAATTCTTGTAGGTTTGCCCTAGATATGTCGAAACACACGCCCCATTCAAAACAAGTAGAGCAACCTGATAAAAGATTTCAACTTTTTCTTTTAAACGAAATAGCCCCCAATGGACGGATTCTTTTGGCGAAAATCCAAGATGCTGTTGATTTCTCAAAACCAATTATTGTGTATGCGGGCGTTACGCAACCCAAATCAAGTGAAATAGAATCGGTAATGCAGAAAATTGGACGTGAACCATTTTTGGGCTATGCCATTGCAAAAACCCGTGCAAAAGCAAAAGTGTTCGCCCAAATACTTACTGGTTTTGATTCATCGGATGCTGACGCCAAATTTGTAGTTCTTGGCACTCATTGTTTGATTGCATTGCTGAAAGAACAAACACCCTGCCATAGCATTGGACAGCTAATTTATAATTGTGAAAAAACCCTGACACATGAATTACAAATAATCATAAATACACCCACTTCTACCCCTTTTGCATTTTTGTCAATGGTGAAAAATTGGTTTCGTTTTCCCATACAATATTACCTGACGGGCAATAAAAATTATCACAAGTGGGCATTTATGCTTCTTTCAGCTCTTGCCTTGATTTTTATGACGACCATGAGCAAAACAGCTTCCGTCTCTGGAGATGAATTTACACAATATACTTATTCTAAACTGATTGCAAATTACTATTTAGAACCATTGGATATACAAATACCCATCGATACCAATGAACTTAAAGGCCAAAGAATGTATACATTAGCCAAGTTGCTTCCAATCAAGGGATCAGATTTGGCTTCCGTGAAAGATCCTGATCGTTTGATGCATTTATATGGGTCTAGTTTTGATACTTTTACCACTGTATTGGTCTATTTTTTTGGTGTTGAAGATTACATGGGATTTCGGCATTGGTGGAACGCAGTTTTTGGATTTTTCTGTGTTTTTTACACAGCACTCATTGTTCGAAGATTGCTGAATGGAAGTTGGCTTTATGCTTGGCTTACATTGTTATTGGTCATGCTTATGCCCCGATTCTTTGGCGAGGCCATGAATAATCCCAAAGATATTCCTTTTGCCCTGGGGTATATTATGAGTTTATATTATGCAATAAAAACCTTTCAGCACTGGCCAAATTTTAGATGGGGTTCTGCTTTTGGCTTGGTTCTTAGCACTGCTTTGGCCATTAGTATTCGCATTGGTGGACTTCTATCGATTGCCATTTTTGTAATGTACGCCGGACTAAAATACATTGAGCAAATTGGATTTAAACAAATTATAGGTTTTAAATGGAAAGGGATAAAACCCTTCTGTATTGCCATAATAATTATAGGTATGGGTTCTTATATTCTTGGAATTGTCCTTTGGCCCTATGGCTGGGATGATCCACTGTCAAATCCGTTTCTTGCCTTGAAAGAATTTACCAATTATGCTGTTGCTCTTCGTCAATTATTCGAAGGGAAGGTTTACGATTCAGACATGCTCCCCTTGGGCTACCTGAGTAAATATTTTGCCATTAGCACTCCGTTGGCTGTGCTTTTGGGCATACTTCTTTTTGTGTTGTTTATCTATCCCAATCGCAAACGATTCAATAACGAACTATTTTTAATCCTTTTTGCAGCGATTTTTCCAATTGTTTATATTTTTATTCAAGAATCCCAGGTGTATGGTGGCATACGCCAAATTTTATTCACTCTGCCTTGTTTTGTGATATTGTCGGTGGTTGGTTATCAATGGTTTGGGCTTTTTTTGAGTTCTATCAATAAAAAATTACAATCATTTCCAATATTTATTGCCTTGTTTTTGTTAATTTTTCCATCAAAATTTATTGTGGCAAACCATCCGGTTTCGTATTCTTATTTCAACGAATATTATGGGGGAATGAAAAATGCATATGGTGAATTTGAAATGGATTATTACCTGGCCAGTTTGCGTCCAAGTACCGAATGGTTCTTGAATAATGTTTCTCGCAAGCATCCGGAAAAAAAATACGAGGTATTGACGTATGGAATGGATCATGTTAAATATTATTGTCGAAATGACAAAAATATACATGTTGGCTATACCCGATTTGACGAACGAAGTAGCAAAAATTGGGATTACTGTATATTTTTTAATGCCTATTTTGATAAAGCACGTTTAAAATCAGGAGAATTTCCTCCCAAAGGTACAATTTATCAGCAAATGGTCGATGGATATCCAGCAGGGGTTGTGATTAAAAGGCCTGGTTTTGAAGATGTAAAGGGAATTAAGGCAATCGAGAAAGACACTGCATTTCTGAGAGGGATTTCCCTTTTAAAAGATTATCTAAAACGTGACCCCAATCGATCTGAAATCTGTTTTTTCATCTCTACGGCCTTTGCCAGTATTGGAAAATATGATTCTGCCATTGCCTATGGAAAAAAATCTAAATTGTTTTACCCTGAGTTTAGCAAAACACATTTTGCATTGTTTCAATACTATTTCAACCTAAATAAATTTGATGATGCAGAAAAAGAAATGACCGAATTTATTGAGTCTAGGCCAAGAGATGCTGAAGGCTATTTGATGAAAGCCCAGGCACAACTATCCAAAAGAGGAAATAATCCGGCGATTGGGATAAAGACACTTCAGGAGGCCGTTGCTGTCAGTCCAATGAGTGATCGGATTTATGCCATGGGTGCACAAGCCTTTCAAATGCAAAATGATTTGGAAAACTATAATTTGTGGACGCAGGCTGCCCTTTGGGGAAATCCCAAAAGCACAATGGATCAAGAAATTGCAATTGAAGCCATAAAAGAGATTTATGAATCAATCACAGACAAGCCCTTGGATACAAAAAAATACGGCCTGGAATGATCAAATGACCATTAACAAAGTGTGTTGAAAAAATCAACCGCTTTGAATTGCCCTTTTTCGTTGCCCTCTACCCGGCTTCCGAGACACTGCAAATCGTGCTCGTAAATTAATAAAACCCCATTTTTTTCCAACCAAGGTAAAAGAGCCTTTTTTTCGGCCATTGTCACAAGGGGCTGAATATCATATCCCATTACGTAATTAATTGAGACATGGGCGGAAGAAGGAATCAAATCTGCCATAAACATATATTTCTGGTCTTTACAATGAATTAAAGGTACAATCATTCCAAACGTATGGCCGTTGAATACCTTGATGTCAATACAATCGGCGAGGGTATCGCCGTCTTTAACAAAATTAATTTTGTTCGCTTTCATCAAAGGTTCAAAATTCTCAGGCAAGAAAGAAGCCTTTTCTCTCTGGTTGGGTTGGTTTGCATGCTCCCATTGTTGGGATGTAACATGATAACGGGCATTGGGAAACCTGGGCAATAACTCGTTGTTTTCATTTCGGTAGACTGCCCCTCCACAGTGGTCAAAATGAAGGTGGGTTAACAAAACATCTGTAATATCTACAAAATCAAACCCAACCCGATTCATTGATTGTGCCAAACTACTATCTCCATTAAGGTGATAATACGAATAAAATTTTTCATTTTGTTTATCGCCAATTCCTGTGTCAATGAGGATAAGGCGATCGGCTGTTTCAACCAAAATACAGCGCATGGCCCAATTGCATAAATTATTTTCATCGGGCAAGACCAATTTTTGCCAAATTGTTTTAGGGACAACTCCAAACATAGCACCCCCATCTAGTTTGAAATTCCCAGTGGGAATCGGATGAATTTTTATATTAGAAGTCATGGTACAAATCACTTAAAGCCTCATATCCAGTTTCCGTTATCAACACAGTATGTTCGAATTGCGCACTCAATCTGCCATCAATGGTTCGGGCTGTCCAGCCATCTTTGCGGTCAATTTTAGACCTTGACTTCCCTGCATTAATCATGGGCTCAATGGTGAAAATCATTCCGGGCTTAAGAATTGGCCCAGTATTTTCATCTGCAATATGGGCAACATCCGGCGCTTCATGAAATTTCAGACCTACACCATGTCCACAAAATTCATACACCACTGAATAACCCTGTTTATGTGCAATTTTGGCAATATTAAAACCTATATTATTTAATCGGTTACCTGGGAAACACTGTTTCATACCAGCTTTTAAACAAGCTTTGGTAGTTTCAACCAATTCCCTTGCATACTGGGATGGCTCTCCAACATAGTACATTTTACAAGTATCTCCAAAATATCCATCGAGTATTGTTGTCACATCAATATTAACAATATCTCCATTTTGTAAAAGAGTCTCATTGGGCACTCCATGACAAATTACATCATTGGGAGAAATACAACAGGCATGTTTAAATCCGCGGTATCCCTTGGTTGCAGGAATCGCTCCGTGCTGGCGAATAAATTCTTCGCATTTACGGTCAATATCAATGGTTTTTGCCCCAGCAATTACAAATTGTTCTAAATATTTAAGGGTCTTCGCTGCCAAGTGTGCACTCTTTCGGATACCTTCGATTTGCGCAGTTGTTTTTATTATGATCGACACGATAAATCTTTAATTTCCTTTGGCAATGGCTTGTATTAAATCTTGTTTTGTGATAATATGCCAGTTACCACCCATGTCCATCGTCAGAACAGCTGCGTTGTGCTTATCGATTTTTTTTGAGATTCCGGCAATGCTTGACATATGGCTCACAATAGGAAAAGATTTTCCCATAATATCCGAAACGGGTTTTGAAATCAAGTCTGTGTTGCTCAACATTTTTGCATACAACTGAACATCTTCAACGGCCCCAACAAAATTGCCTTGAAGATCTTTGACAGGTAGTTGGGATACGCTGTATTTTTGCATCAATTCAATGGCTTGTCCACATTTATCAGTGACTGACACACAAAGTAATGGCAGTTGGGCATGACTTTGAATCAAGTCCATGGCTGTTTGCATTTTTTTGGGTGCGATAAATCCACGGTCTTGCATCCACTGTTCGTTGAACATTTTTCCCAGATACCGGGTTCCATGATCGTGAAAAATGACCACTACCACATCACTCTTTTTAAAACGCGATTTCATCTGAATAATGCCAGCCAAAGCTGCACCTGCACTATTTCCGGCAAAAATCCCTTCTTCTCGGGGAATTCTTCGAGTCATTACCGCAGCATCCATATCGCTGACTTTTTCAAAATGATCAATAATAGAAAAATCGACATTTGCAGGCAGAAAATCTTCCCCTATTCCTTCTGTAATATAGGGATACACTTCATTCGGATCAAAAATACTTGTTTCTTTATATTTTTTAAAAACCGAACCATAGGTATCGATTCCCAATACCTGAATATTGGGATTTTTTTCTTTTAAGAATTTGCCCGTACCACAGATTGTTCCTCCTGTTCCCACACCTACAACCAAATGGGTAATACTCCCGTCCAATTGCTTCCATATTTCAGGACCAGTTTGCTCATAATGGGCCAATGAGTTGCTTAAATTATCGTATTGATTTGGTTTCCAGGAATTGGGTATCTCTAACGCCAATCGACTGCTTACACTATAATAACTGCGAGGATCATCGGGTGATACATCGGTTGGACACACAATAACTTCCGCACCAAAGGCCTTGAGCGCATCTACTTTTTCTTTGCTTTGTTTGTCTGTGGTGGTAAAAATACACCGGTATCCTTTTACAACTGCTGCAATGGCCAAGCCCATGCCAGTATTACCACTTGTGCCTTCGATAATTACGCCTCCCGGCTTGAGCGCACCAGATGACTCGGCATCTTCAATCATCTTCAATGCCATCCGGTCTTTAATCGAATTTCCGGGATTGGTGGTTTCAATTTTTGCATACACACTACATGGCAACTCCTTTGTGATTGCGTTTAATTGAACCATCGGAGTATTGCCAATTGTTTGTAGTATGTTATGATATACCTGCATTTTTTTACAAATTTACTTTCGACAGGCTGTAATTTAGAAAAAAAATACAAAAACCCTTCCAAAACCCATGGATATTATAGGTAGATTCATAAATACATGGTAATTTGGCAAACAGATTTTATTCAATGCGCTCTACCTGCTTAGTTATTCCATGTTACAATGAAGCCGCTCGATTGAATCTGCCTGAATTCATTGATGGGTTACAAAACAATCCTTTGTTATGCCTTGTTTTTGTGAATGATGGAAGCAAAGACCAGACCGCTTCAATTTTGTTTGCTTTACACCAAAATGCCGCTCTCGACATTCAGTCTCGCTTACATATTTTAAACATACCCACCAACCAGGGCAAGGCTGAAGCTGTCCGAAATGGATTGCTATTTGCCCGCAATCCCTTGGATTATAGTGCGCAGCATTCGGCCTTGGAATATGTATCAAGCTTTTCCATCCATTGCGATTATTATGGATTCTGGGATGCCGATTTGGCTACACCACTCAGCGAATTAGAGTGGTTTTATGATTTTCAAGGCAATACGGATCGAGCCATGATCATTGGTTCACGCATTGCACGTCTTGGATCTTCCATAGAAAGAACCTTGTTTAGGCATTATTCGGGACGATTGTTCGCCACGTTGATCAGTCAAGGCCTTGGCTGGAAAGTACACGATTCACAATGTGGTGCAAAAATTATGCAACCCGAATTAATTCCCATTTGCTTTAACAAAGCGTTTTATACTTCATGGTTGTTCGATGTGGAAATTTTACTTCGCATGCAGCAGCACTATGGCAAAAACGCTGAATCCATGGTTATAGAGGTTCCTCTTACAAGCTGGAAAGACGTAAAAGGGTCAAAAATTGGCTGGTCTGACTTTATCAAAATCCCCTTCCAAATCTGGCGAGTATTTCGCGCCTACAAACGATAATCGACTTCTATTGTGGTTGTTAAAGCGACAAAGCGCAACGCATTTGGGCCAAGTGATGCTCCCCATGCCATGCATACAATCGGATAATATCACCCAGACTCACCATTCTCCCCGATTCTGGATGCAATAGGGTTTTGGCCAAGTGGGTGGCAGGATCTTTCAAAGACTCCAACAACAACAGCGACCATTTCTGATGCAAGCCCAACAAGATCAGATAGCTGGCTTCCTGGTGAAATTGTGCGTCTGGGGTTTCGTTCCATATATTTTCATCCCAAGGTTGGATCATATCTTGGTCTTGAGTGAGGATATGCTTGGTTCTTACGTAGGCGTTTACATGCGCATCGGCCAAGTGGTGCACGATTTGTCGCAAATTCCAACCGCCATTTCTATAGCTAATCTCCCATTGATTCTCTTTCACAACTGAAATCACTTTGGCAAGTTCTGTTGGAAATTGTTGAAGGGTCATTACGTCGTTGAGCAATGAACCCAAAGAGCACGAAGCATCCCAATCAAACGCTGGAAGTTCCAATCCTTTCGACATGTTAATCAATCCATTCAAATCCGGTGTACGGAACCAAAACATCTGGCACCTTGATGCCATTGGGCGTTTGATTGTTTTCTAGCAAGGCGGCCACTATTCGGGGCAATGCCAACGCCGATCCATTTAAACTGTGTGGCAATTCGGTTTTGCCCTCCGCATTCCTATAACGACACTTCAAACGGTTGGTCTGAAAGGTCTCAAAATTGCTCACAGAACTGCATTCTAGCCATTGTTCTTGGGCCGCACTCCACACTTCCAAATCGTAGGTTTTGGCACTGGCAAAACCCATATCTCCTCCACACAACAGAAGCATTCGGTAGTGCAATCCCAATTTCTTCAGGAGTCCTTGCACATGGTTTTGCATTTGCTCTAAAACTTGATTCGATCCCTCAGGCTGAACAAGTTGTACAATTTCTACCTTGTCAAATTGGTGTAATCTATTTAATCCACGAACATGGGCACCATAACTACCGGCTTCTCTTCTAAAACAAGCTGTATATCCGGTATTTTTAATCGGCAATTCCGCCTCCTCTAAAATTATATTTCTATATAAGTTGGTAATGGGCACTTCTGCTGTGGGTATCAAATACAAATCATCCAAACCAATATGATACATCTGGGATTCTTTGTCTGGCAATTGTCCGGTACCAAATCCACTTTCTGCATTCACCAACAAGGGCACTTGCATTTCTATATACCCAGCATTTGAGGCTTCTGTTAGAAAAAAATGGATGAGTGCACGTTGTAAAATAGCCCCCTTCCCTTTATATACAGGGAAACCAGAACCCGTAATCTTAACCCCGAGTTCAAAATCTATAATTTGGTATTTTGCAGCCAAATCCCAGTGGGATAGAAACCCTGAATAAAGGATAGGCTTAGAACCCCATTGCAGAATTTCTTGGTTATCTTCTGAAGATGTTCCAGCAGGAACCTCTATGCATGGGGTATTGGGTATTGTCAAAACCAATTGTAACAGTGACTTCTCAGATTCTTCAAGCGCTGTTTCCAATATTTTGAGATCTTCCTTAATTTGTATCGACTCAACTTTAAGCAAATCTCCAGCTGCTTGTTCTTTGTTTTTGTATAAATCACCAATTTGTTGTGTAAGTATATTTCCCTTGGCTTGTAACTGCTCCATTGTAGTTCTTTTGGAGCGAACCGTCTTGTCCAAAGCCAACACATCTGAAATAATCAAAGACGCATCGATACCACGAATGGAAAGACGTTTGATTACATCTTCTGGATGTTTTCTGATCTGCGCAATTTGTAACATTGAATTTTACAAATTTCATCAATTTATACGAAGATTAAAAAAAGTATTCAAATTACTACTTCAAAGAAATATTCAAGGTTTGGGCAATTTGAACAGCTTTTTTCATGGCCGGCTCAATTTCATTGGGAATCACGCCATCGAGGATCATCTCTCTAACAGCGTCTTTGATCATTCCTATATGTTTGGGGTCTACTATGATAAATCGTTCTATTATGTGATTGCCCGTGATGACCGGCTGCCAATTCCGAATTTCATCCTTGGCCAAAACCTCATTGATCTTTTCCTGCACCTTTGCCAAATTCCGAAGGTGCTTTTCGACTTTGGCTTCATTTTTACTTGTAATATCAGCCCTGCACAATGTCACCAAATCGCTTACATCTTCACCTGCATTGACAATCAAGCGTCGAACAGCGCTGTCTGTAACAGTTTCTTTAGATAGAACTATCGGTCGAAGGTGAAGCAGAACCAATTTTGAAACATAACGCATTTTTTCGTCGAGAGGCAAACGCATTTTTCGGAAAATACCCCTCACCATTCGCGATCCTTTATCTTCATGACCATGGAAAGTCCAACCCACTTTTTCATCGAAGCGTTTGGTGGACGGCTTTGCAATATCATGGAGTATTGCTGCCCAGCGAAGCCAAAGGTTATTGCTTAAATCACAAATATTGTCAAGGACTTGAAGAGTATGGTAAAAATTGTCTTTGTGGGTCTTGCCGTTTCTGTTTTCAACGCCGTAAAGCGCAACCATTTCTGGAAATACAATTTGTAGCAATCCAGTTTTAAAAAGCATATCAAAGGCCCTGCTGGGTTTGTCACACAAAATCATGCCGTTAATTTCATCTGTAATTCGCTCTTGAGAAACAATGTTGATGCGGGATGCATTGTTTTTGATCGATTGAAATGTTTGGGTATCGATTCGAAAATCAAATCGGGTTGCAAATCTAATTCCGCGCAACATGCGCAATGGATCATCGTCAAAAGTGATTTGGGCATCAGAACAGGTTCTAATTACCCTATTTTGAATATCTTGTAATCCATTGAAAGGATCATACAGCGATCCATAACTATCGCTATTAAGCGATAAATACATGGCATTGATGGTAAAATCTCTTCTATTTTGGTCATCTGTGAGGGTTCCATTTTCCACCAAAGGCTTACGAGAATTTCTACGATAGCTTTCTTTTCTGGCACCAATACACTCAATTATCCAGTCGTCAAACTTAATTTGAGCAGTTCCAAAATTTTTAAACACACTCAAACTACAGTCATTGTTCAGTTCTTTTGCAACCGCCTGGGCAAATTCTACCCCATTGCCCACAACAACAATGTCAATATCCTTATTTTCTTTTTTTAAAATTGAATCACGAACAAATCCACCCACAACCCATGCCCTGATATTCAAATCATCGGCAGTTTTGCCAATCAGCGAAAAAAGTGAATTGTCTAAAGGAGAGAGCACTGTGCAAAGATAGGACAGCCTATATTTGTTGCGATGCCTATTTCACGAAATGCAATACTTTATTTCATTGTCACGGCAAGTGCAATTCATGGAGTTTTAACGCTATTATTTTGTTTGCCACATTCTTCTGATGGATGGGGATATGCCGCTGATGTGCTCAAAGGAGACCTCCTGTCTGCCCACCATATTCTATATAATCCTTGGTGTTTTATACAGTACAAGGTGTTTTCTTTTTCGAAAATAGACCCCATATCCCTTTTTGTTTTGACCAATATTATTGCGTCAGGCATGTGTTTATACGTTCTGTTATTGGTTTTAGAAAAATACACCGTAAACCGTCAATTTCACTTTGTATGGATTCTGATTTGCGCAGGGTGCTTTGGTTTTCAACGTTATTTTCTCGACAACGAAACCTATACAATGCCTTTGTTGGCTGCTCTTATTGGTACTTTATTTTATACAAAAGCAATGGGTCACAATCGGCAAAATCCCAATAGAAAACAACTTTTAGTTGCATTTTTGGGATTTTCTTTGGCCGTCCTATTTCACCAATCGTATATTTTTTGGTTTTTGTCTTATGCCATCCCCCTGATTCAAAAACGAAGACTTTATATTCCCATTTTATATTCGGTTTGTATTGCCTTGGTTTACGTTTTTTGTTCTAGATATTCAAATCTAACATGGTACGAATATCCCTTTCATGATGTCCGGGCCGGATTGGTTCAGGTATGGCCTGGATTTGAAAATATTAAATTCACAGCCATTAATTTAATTCGAACACTTATCCAAGTCCATGGAAACAATTTTATACTGTTAAAAACATATTTTATAGCAATACCCATTGCCCTATTATCCTTAATACTACTATTTGCAGGAATAATTCCCATTGTACGAGATGTAAAAAAAGAAACCCTTTCTTTCAAAATGTTTACATCTCCCCCATTCATGGCTTTCTTTCTGCAGTTTTGTTTTGCCTTTTATTCTGTTGGAAACGCTGAGTTTATGGTAATGCTGCCCTTTTTATTTGGTATTTCTTTTGCCAATCCATTGGCCAACCACGTCAACTCCCTCAAGAAATTGGCCATTGGCACTTGGATTTGGAATATGACATTTTTTATACTGCCCCATTACTGCAATACGTTTAATAGCATCCCCATTCGTTCAGAAAAAATTCTATCGATTACAGCAGAAAAAAAGGGCATTTTTATTTCTCAAGATGCAATTGCGATCGACAATTATCTGGATTACAATACCCAACTTAATCCCACGATTAAAAGTCCTTCTACGATTGTTTTCCTTACTGGAAATCAAGAAAATGAGTTGCAATTAATCAAAACCGCTGAATTGGATTCTACACAAATTATATTTACCGACCTGTTCAGGTCTCCCAAAGTACTTAGCCGTGCCTCGGTGACCGAAAGTACGCAAGTATTCAAGCTAGTCCAGGGTTTTAAATGGAAACACATAGACTCTATTCCATTGTTTGAAGGAGTTTACAGAATCAGCATTAGGCAATAAGGCCCGTGTCTTTGACCAATTGAAGCGTATTTTCCTGTAATTTATAAATACTACCGCCAAATTTTTGAATGAGTCTGTAGTCGTGGGTTGCCATTAAAATAGCGGTTCCTTCTTTGGCAATTTCTCTCAATAAAACCATGATTTCATCACTGAGTGCAGGGTCTAAATTTCCGGTAGGCTCGTCCGCAAGTAATACCTTTGGATCATTTAATAAAGCACGTGCAATAACCAATCTTTGTTGCTCCCCCCCCGATAATTCTGCAGGAATTTTAAAATCTTTGGTTTGTAAACCCACTTTTTCCAACACAATTTTGCAACGATTCAACATTGCATCTTTTTTCTTCCATCCAGTTGCCTGCAAAACAAACAACAAATTTTCGAGTACATTCCTGTCGGTCAAGAGTTGAAAGTCTTGGAATACAATACCCAATTTTCTTCTTAAAAAAGGAATATCTGCCGACAGAAGGGTTTGTAATTTAAATCCCGCAACGCTAGCAGTGCCCGACAATAAGGGCAATTCTCCATACAGTGTTTTTAAGAGCGACGATTTTCCTGAACCAGTTTTTCCAATGAGATAAACGAATTCACCTTCCGAAACTTGCAAATTCACATTTTCAAGTATGGCGACATTGCCTTGATGAATCGTTGCGCCTGTTATACTAATAGGATTTTCCACAATCCAAAATTATTATCAAATCGACCAAAAACAATACAAACATATTCACAGAAACAACCTGTGTTTGGTTTATTACACCCCATATTTTAGAGTTCCCAATCGATGGGCTCTTTGCCTTTTGAAATCAACCAAGCATTGGCTTTGCTAAAAGGCCTTGATCCAAAAAATCCACGGTATGCCGATAAAGGACTTGGATGCGGCAGCAAAACAATCAAGTGCTTTGATTGATCTATATATTGTATTGCCCGTGCTGCCGATTTTCCCAACAATACAAAAACAACTGCCTCCAAACGAGAAGAAATATGCGCCATAACCGATTGAAATAATATACGCCATCCAATATTTACATGAGACAATGGTTTTTTGTCTTCCACAGTTAAAGTTTCGTTTAATAGCAGAACACCTTTCATAGCCCAAGGACTCAAATCACCAGATTGTGGCATCTCAATGCCAATATCCAAATGCAATTCTTTAAATATATTTCTTAATGAGGGTGGAATTCCAATGCCTTCAGATACCGAGAATGCCAAACCCATGGCCTGGCCCTTTTTATGGTAAGGATCTTGTCCAATAATTACACATTTGATTTCGGGTAGAGGGGTTAGTTCGAAAGCTTTAAAATATTGATTTTCGGATGGATATATAAGTTTACCTGAGGCTCTTTCTCGCGCTAAGAAATTGTGTGTGTTCGCAAAGTAATTACTGGCTAGATACGGGTCTAAACATCCCTTCCAACTGGGGTGAAATGCGAATTTCAACCCATCCTTACTAGGCCAATAAATCTTCGAGTTCTTCAATATTTAGATTTGACAAAACGGATTCTTCATCTGGGATAATACTTTCTGCGAGGGCTGCTTTTTTCTTCTGTAATTCCAATATCTTCTCTTCTATTGTGTTCTTGGTAATGAACTTATACGAAAACACAGTTTTGTCTTGGCCAATCCGATGTGCCCGATCTTCTGCCTGCTTCATGGTAAATGGGTTCCACCAAGGATCCGCCAAAAATACATAATCGGCAGCGGTGAGATTTAATCCAGTGTTGCCTGCCCGTAAACTCAGCAAGAAAACCCGCTTGGTTTCATGGTTTTGGAACAAATCAATCTGGACTTGTCTTTCCTTTTCATCCATTGAGCCATCTAAATAACAATAATCGATACCTTGCTGTTCAAAGAGCTCTTCAAATATTCTAAGATACCCAACAAACTGGGAGAAAAACAATACTTTGTGGCCATTTGCCAATGCCCTTGAGAGCATCCGCATTATTTCATCATCTTTTCCACTACTGCCATCAAAATCTGCATCTTTTAACAGCGGGTTGAGCGCAATTTGTCTCAAGTGCATCAAACCGTTAAAAATTTTCAACCTCGATTTAGAGATACCCAATTCGCTGACATGACTCAGGATTTCATTTCTATATTGACTTTTTACGGATTCGTATAAATCGCATTGTTCGGCGCTCATTTCGCAAAAATGGACTTTTTCAATCTTTGGAGGCAATTCTTTCATTACCTGTTTTTTTGTTCTGCGCAAAACAAATGGATCGATTAGTTTTCGCAATTCTTCCGTTTTGTGACTGTTCACACCCTTTTCAATTGGCCTGATAAATTGTTTTTCGAAATAGGTATAGCTTCCCAGTAAACCTGGATTTAAAAAATTCATTTGACTCCAAATATCCAACAATGTATTTTCTATTGGTGTTCCAGTTAGGGCTATTTTATGGCGAGATTGTATTTTCAACAATGCCCGAGAGGTTTGGGAAGAGGGGTTTTTAATCGCTTGACTTTCATCCAATACTACACACTTAAAAAGAAATCCTTTTAACAAATCCATATCATTTCTCATGGTTCCATAACTCATAACAACCATGTCTAGCGCATCGAAATTCTGGATAATTTTTTGACGACCCAATCCAAAATACAAAGCCGTTTTGAGCGTAGGACAAAATTTGGATGCTTCGGATATCCAATTGTATAGCAAAGACTTGGGTGCTACTATCAGGATCGGTCCAGGTGCCAATTTGGTCGGCAAAATGTTTTTTATTTCTGTTAAATTCAGGCTGGTCATACCAGATGATTCCAATTCGGAATCATCGTTTTGTTTGTTTGTTTGTGCATGGTTCGCGCCACCAATTTGTTCCTTTGACAGGATATTTGACAAAAGTTGAAGATGTGCAAGGGTTTGAATTGTTTTTCCCAATCCCATATCATCTGCAAGCAATGCCCCGAATCGGTGTTGTTGCATAAAATGAATCCATCGGAATCCATCCATTTGATAATTGCGCAATTCACCAACCAATCCATCGGGTAAAGGCAGCTTTGGAATATTGGCATGACTAAAGGCTGCTGTCCAATCTGGAAGTTGGGGTGCTTCTTTTAAATATTCGTCGAGATCACTCAACAAAGACACATGAATGTTGCGAATACGATAGGACTCACCTTGCACATCTGCCAAATTAACAATCTGGGCAAATTGATCAAACCATTCATCGGGTAAAATAACCACTTTCCCATCGGGTAAAAGATACTCTCTTCTATTTTCAAGTATGTGCTTCCTCAATCTTACAAAGGGTATCTCAAACCCGTCTAATTTAACCATGGCGTAGACATCAAACCAATCAATGCCTTTTTTAACCGTAACGACCAATTGTATGCTGCCAAGATAATATTGTGTGGGGCCTTCTTCTTGTTGAATTTCAAATCCTGATCTCTCCAATAATTCCCTATTTTCATTGATCCATGCAATAATACTTGTCGATGGGTAGCCGTCGTTTTGTAAACTAAACAAACTCCCATTGGATTGTATCAAACCCAATTCTTTTAAACTTGCAATCTTCTCTTTTTCAACTGAATATAATCTTTTTATTCGATGAAAAGTATAAGTATCACTTTCCTTTACAAACCGCACATTGGCTTTCTTATTGACATGGTAAGGGAATTCCCAATCTCCGTATTTCATATACAATAACAAGTGGGGAAATTCCATTGACGGATTTAGCTTCAATACAGGCTTTGCCTGCAAATGGTCCACCACAATCTCAAATCCCAAGGCAAAAACATCATGATTTTCGAGAAGAGGTCCTACAAATTTTTGCATGTAAAGTTCTTCTTGGTGCGGGTCAATATGGATAAATTTCTTTTTAAGAAAGGGTTTAATTTTTTTACCTTCTACATTCGAGGAAAAGAACAACAACTGATTGGGAGTAAGCAACCATGCAGGCTGAGAGATGAGCATCTCACTTTCGGGGTCGCAAAAATGAACCTTTTCACCACGGTGTTTAATGGTTACAAAGTAATTCATACCCGATTCGTCTCTGCGGAAATGAAACAAGGGAGTGGCGGGTTCGTTGAAAAAAAAAATATGGGTTCCCATCGGCTCACCAGTAGCCCCAGCCCAATACATAGGGTAATTTTTAATTTCGCCCACAATCTTTAACAATTGCTTTTCGACAAAATCAAGGGTGTTTTTTCGGGTTTCTACGTCAAAATGTTTGAGGTAAAAGTCGGCTGTTTTTATTTTTTTGGTTGCTTTGTAAAAATGCTTGATGATGTTTTCAACCTCAAAAGCCTCCAATAGTGCTACAACATTTTTTTGTTCGGGATTTAGGCCAAAATACGATGCTGTTTGAACCCTAATTCTTTGAAAAGTGAGGGAGGGATTTCCGTTATCCAACAATTGAACTGCGTTTGCTTCAACCAACACACCCAAATGAGGGTGCCTGATAAAAGTAAAAACTACTTCGAACGGCTTGCTGTTTACAACCTCCATCTATTTCTTCTTGCTAACAACCTTGCAATTTACGATTCATTTTATGTTCCAGCAACATTACTTTCAGATTGCTACCAACTTTTTAAAAATTGGGTTAGTTTCGCGGATGTGAACCACGAAATTTCCTTCGATGCATTGCCATCGCGCACGAAATCAGAAAAGTACGTCCTGCTTCATTCAAAATGGAAATCACTTTACGACCCTAAATCAGATTCTATTTCCAATCTTTCAAATGGAATCGCTTTGCTTAAGCAAATTTTTGATTGGTGGTGGGTGGGTGTATACCGTGTTAATGGAATGCAATTGATGTTGGGTGTTTTTCAAGGACCTCCAGCTTGTACCAATATTCCAAAAGGAAAGGGTGTCTGCGGTCTTGCTTGGGAACTGGGCAAAACCCTTGTGGTTGAGGATGTGAATGCGTTTCCCGGCCATATTGCTTGCAGTTGGGAAAGTAAAAGTGAGATTGTAATTCCCATTCGCCTCGAATCTGGAGAAATATGGGGTGTATTAGATGCGGACAGCTGTTTTTTATCTCATTTTGATGCAATAGACAAGATCGAATTAGAAGAATTTTGCCGTAATTTGGGGATCTTTTTATCATAATGAAATCCAACAAACGCTTAATCCTGCTGATCCTAGTGGCATCTTTGGGTTATTTTGTTGACATTTATGACTTAATTCTTTTCAACATTATAAAAAAAGAGAGTTTAGGCTCCCTTCATATTGATGCTAATCTATACGAGAATGTTTTGTTCCGTTGGCAGATGGCAGGAATGTTGATTGGAGGAATTCTGTGGGGTATTTTGGGCGATGTCAAAGGGCGCATAAGCGTATTATTTGGCTCTATCCTTCTTTACAGTGTTGCAAACATTGCAAATGCATTCGTTACAAGCGTAGACGCTTATAAATTATGTCGGCTAATAGCGGGTATTGGACTGGCTGGAGAATTGGGTGCCGCTATCACATTGGTTGGTGAATTGATGCCCCAAAAAAAACGTGGTTTGGGAACCATGGTTATCGTAACCTTTGGGGCTTTGGGTGCAGTCTTTGCCTTTTTTGTTGCCCAACATGGAAGTTGGATTACCGAATGTCTGGTTTCTTTAACCGGAAGACCAATCGAAAATTGGCAAACTGCCTATATTGTTGGGGGTATTCTTGGCCTACTCTTGTTGTTCACACGGGCTGGAACTTATGAAAGTTCGATGTTCAAGTCTGTCGCAACAGATTCAACCATTAAACGGGGAAATTTCTTTCTTTTATTTAAAAAATACAATAGAACAAAATACTTTGCATGCATTGTCATTGGCTTACCTGTTTGGTTTGTGATTGGCATTTTAATTGCCCTATCCCATAAATTTTTCCCCGAGATATTGGGTAGCAATTCTAGTCATAATGGATTTTTACCCATTCCTACGGCCGAAATGGTGATGTGGAGTTATGTTGGCTTAAGCGTTGGAGATTTGATTTCTGGAATTCTAAGCCAGTTATTAAAATCGCGTAAACAAGTTATTTACATTAACCTAATGGGTATTTGTATCGTAAGTGCCCTATTCCTTTTTGGACCCGAAGGTACTGCCAATTATTATCGTTTGATGGCATTTTCTCTCGGAACTGTAACTGGATACTGGGCTATTTTTGTCACCAATGCATCCGAACAATTTGGGACCAATATTAGGAGTACCGTTGCCACTACTGTTCCAAACTTTGTTCGTGGCGGTGTATTGCTCATTACTATGGGCTTCGAATATTTTTCTGATACTTTTTTAAAGATTAACCTCTTTTCATCAAGAGAATACAGTGTTGCTGCAGTCATTATTGGTATACTTTGTATTGCTTCTGCAGCATGGGGAACTTGGTATATTGAAGAGTCCTTTCACAAAGACTTAGATTATTTAGAACTAGAACAACCCAAGCAAACGAATCAAGCCTAATCCCTTTCCATCCCAACGCCTTTAAAGCCTTCAACCTTGTCTCAACGAAATACATTAAGTTTTCCAGAGCGTGTGAGTCTCGCAATTATTGAAAATGCGAGTACGGGTAGCATGAACGCTAATCAAGTTCTAGACAAAATCCCCAGAGAATCAAATTTCACGAAAGAAATGGTTCATAAAGCGCTGGAAAAATTGGCAAATAAAGGAATGATCAAAGAGTCTAATAAAGGTGTTTACATTTCAATTCGCCGCGACACAAAAAAAACTGGTGAGTTGGTTTTGTCTAACCGTGGAGATTACTATGTTCGTGTCGATATCGATGGCGATATTCAACAATTGTTTTTAGACAATGATTCGGTTGGTAATTTTTTGCCTGGAGATATTGTGCTGTGCGAGTTAAAATCCAAGGGCAAAAGAACTTACGTCAAGTCTCTTCAATTGTCTAAACGAATGCCCACACACTACAGTGGAATTCTTGAAATTACGGGAAAAAATGTTTTTGTAATACTCCAAAAAAATGGTATGCGGGATGTAAAAATTCTTCACCCTGGCCAAGGCTTGATGAATGGATACAAGGTTTTAGTAGAAGTTGTTGATTTCCCCATCAATAGCCAACAACCTGTGGGCAATATTATTGAAATTCTTGGGAAAGCGGGCGAAATAGATACCGAAATGCATGCAATAGTGTCAGAATTTGGGTTCAAAACCCAGTTTCCTTCAGCTGTCTTAGCCGAAATTTCGACACTCCCCAAAACCATTCATTCTACTGATTATACAAAGCGCAAAGATCTCCGTGACCTTTTTTGCATTACCATTGATCCTGCAGATGCCAAGGATTTTGACGATGCTATTTCATTGTCAAAAAATAAAGAAGGGAATTATTTACTGGGTGTTCATATTGCAGATGTATCACATTTTGTTGTTCCAGATTCAGCCATAGACCGCGAAGCCCTTGAACGAGGCACATCAGTTTACTTGGTTGATCGAACTATTTCGATGCTTCCAGAAGTGTTGAGTAACGACTTATGCTCTCTCAAACCCCATGAAGACCGACTGGCTTTTAGCGTCATTTTCACCCTCAATAAAACATTTGCTGTAATAGATCAATGGATTGGAAAAACCATTATCAATAGCAAAAGAAGGTTCTCATATGAAGATGCACAAGAGGTAATTCTCACGAAAAAAGGCGACTTTGCGGAAGAACTTGATATTCTCAATACCATTGCCAAACATTTTGAAGCAATTCGATTCAAAAATGGCGCCTTAAAATTTAATTCGAAAGAAATACGGTTTGTATTTGATGCCCAAAAAAAACCCATTGAAGCCTATGAAAAGAAACGATTTGAGGCACATATGCTCATCGAAACGTTTATGCTGATGGCCAATCAGGCAGTTGCAAAGTATGTTAGAACTTTACAAAAACCCGCCCTGCCATTTTTATTTCGATCACACGATTTGCCTCCCAATGACAAATTACTTGATTTTGCAAAATTTTGCAAGTTCATGGGATATCCAATCCAAATAGACAATGAATCTCAAATGCGTTCCTCATTTAACGCATTGATCGACAGAACTGCCAATGATCCCTCAGCAGAAATTTTGCAGCAGATGGCGATTAGAACCATGGCGAAAGCCGTTTACACCGCTTATCGATCAAATCACTTTGGTCTGGCGTTTGAATTCTATACCCATTTTACTTCACCAATACGCCGTTATCCCGATTTATTGGTTCACCGCTTATTGTTTCAATACTTGGATAACCCTTCAAAGCAAATGGAAGAATCTCAAATTGAAACAATAGCCAAGCACAGCAGTGCAATGGAACAAAAAGCCGCTGAAGCTGAACGTGCAAGTACAAAATATATGTTGGCACAGATGATGGAACAACACAAAGGAAAAACCATGGACGCCACCATTACAGGAATTACGGAATGGGGTATTTATGCGATGGCTACTGAATTTTATTGTGAAGGTTTAATTCGTATTTCAGACGTAAAAGGGGACCGATTCGTATATTATGAAGATGAAAAAAAATTCATTGGACAACGTACCCGGAGAAGTTTCCATTTGGGAGATCATATCTCAGTGTCTGTAAAAAAATCAGACCCTGTAAAAAGACTTATAGAATTTAACCTCTTGGATTACTGATGTCCATTCAACAGCATTATCAATTATACATCCAGTATTTAGAGGCCAATGGCTTCAATGGAACCCCGCGTAATCTTTATGATTCTATGGATTACATCATGCAATTAAAGGGAAAACGCATTCGTCCAATTTTGTGTTTAATGGGTGCAGAAAGCGTTGGGGGTGACCCACAAGAATCCCTTATTCTTGCCCATGCTTTTGAGATTTTTCACAATTTTAGCTTGGTTCATGATGACATCATGGATCAAGCCGCAATGCGCCGAGGGATGCCCACCGTTCATATCAAATACAACCAGTCAACCGCAATACTGGCAGGTGATAATATGCTGATAAAAGCCTATCAATATTTACATGCATACAATGGTCCCAACAAGGCTAGAATTATTGAGATTTTCTCTGCAATTGCAATCAAAGTTTGCGAAGGACAACAAGCTGATATGAATTATTCTACCCAAGAAGACGTTGGGGAAGATGAATACCTTCAAATGATTGAAAATAAAACTGCCATCCTGTTGGGCGCTTGTTTGGCTTGTGGTGCACTTTCGGCCAATGCTTCAGAATATATAGCCAATAAATTGCAGGCATTTGCCATTTGTGTTGGCTTGTCTTTCCAATTACTGGATGACTATCTAGATACTTTCGGAGAGAGTGTAGCAGTCGGAAAAGTAATCGGTGGCGACATCATGGAAGGAAAAAAAACATGGCTCTATATTAAATCATGTGAAGCAAACAAAGAAACAAAAAATTGGTATCTCACCACAAGTGGAACAAATCGAGTGGCATTGGTAAAGCAACATTGGATCAAATTGGGCTTAGACAAGGCGCTATTAAAAAAAAGAGCCACCTATGACCAACTGGGAATAACACTTTTAGAAGAACTTGAATCTCTGGGTGTTTCTTCCAACAATCTCAAGGAATTAGTCACCTATCTCAGTGATAGGACGCAATAAATTTCTTAAACTATTGTGTGTTTAGTACCTTTCAATTTTCAAGAATACCGATTTAAATATGATCAATCAAATACTTGGGTGATAAATCCCGTAAGCAATTTAGGTTCTATCCAGGTGCTTTTGGGGGGCATGATTAAATTTTGGTCTGCCACATCTCTAATTTGCTGCACTGTATTGGCTGGCAAAACAAGCACACAATCGCAGGAACCTGTCAATACCAATTTTTTCATGGTTTGAAGTGGCGTGTCTCCCCGCACAAATGTAATTCTTTCGTCATTGCTGGTATTTTGAATTCCCATTAACTGATCAAAAATCAAAGATTCAATCTTATAAACCTCCAAATTTTCGACGGCATCAAAACCAATGTCAGGCGTTCGGCTGTGGATCTGATTATTCAATTCTCCACTACCAAAATCCATATCTACCATTATATTGACGCTTCGGGTAATCAGTAACACACAATTTGTTGAGACTGATATGGAATCCAATTCCCAATCAGAAATAATCGTAAATTGGGTCTGTTTTTGGATAAAAAAATCTAAGAAATCAAGGTCCCCAATTCCTGAGATAATTCGGTGAAATGATTTGATAATCATGTCCTGTTCGTTTACCAAAAGTACCATCAACCCCAATGCGGCAGGACTGTCTATTCCGTCTAAATATTTTCCAACGGCACTCACGCGGTGATGTCCATCGGCAATATACAATGACCCCAGGTTTTCAATATCATGTATGATTGATTCAACCACACTTTGCGAGGTAATTGGCCACAAACGGTGAATATAGTCGAGGGCGTCAATGGTTTCTACCAAGGGTTTACCAATCGTCAAATTGGCTAAATATCCGGTCAATGATTCGGGTAATTTCTGAACCAGCAAAACAGGTTCAGCCATAGATTTGAGCGTAGCAATCTGTTTAACCAAGCGATTCTCCAATATTTCTAGGGTGTTTTCATGTTTTTTTAGACTTCCATCCAAGATGCTTTTTGCAGATACAGAAACTATAAACCCCCTGACAACAATACGATTGGGTTGTTCTTGTTCATAAATATAGACTGCTGAAACTTGTTTTTCCAACAAACCCTTTTCCATGATTTTTTGAAAATAGTAGTCGCTGCGCGCATAAAATTCAACAGAGCCCTGCTCAATATTTGGCTCAATGTATTGTGGTTTAATTACCCGAATAAAACTGTCTGCGTTTTCTCTGGCCAATCGTTCTAAATACTCTTGGCTCATTTTACCAGATCCATAACAAGGAACTGATTGCTGAGCCTCTGCAATGGGTGTAAGGGCAACAAAAGGAAGTATCTTTAACAAAACTTGCCCAATTATTTAAAATAAGAAAGAATTTTATCTGCCAATTCTATACCCACCCTCTCTTGCGCCTCTTTTGTGCTGGCACCAATATGCGGTGACATTGAAATATTGTCTTGTATGAGCAAATTGTCATTTTGAGGGGGTTCATTTTCAAAAACATCTATTCCAGCTGCAGCAATATCGCCAGATTGAATTGCCAAAACGAGTGCTTTTTCATTAACCACTCCACCGCGGGCACAATTAATTAATACCGCTCCTTTTTTCATCAATGCCAATTCTGGCATGCCTAATACTTCTTCACTTCCAGGTGTATGAATACTCACAAAATCTGATTCCTTCAGTACTGTTTGCAAGGGAAATCCCTGTAATTTAATATTAAAATCATGGGCTTTATACTGGTTCGCCAAAGAAACACAAATCGAAAATTCCTGCTGAATTAGATCGTAAGGCAATACTTCCATCCCAAGACCAATGGCCATCTTTGCCACCTCATTTCCAATTCTACCACAGCCAATTATACCCATTTTCTTTCCTTTAAGTTCGAAGCCATCCGAAAATTCTTTTTTCATCTCTTTAAACCCATCGATACCATTTTGGGGCATTTGTCGATTCGATTTATGAAGAAAACGAGCCAAAGAGAACAAGTGGGCAAACACCAATTCTGCTACAGAACGGGTACTCGAATTGGGTGTATTAACGACACTTATATTTTTTTGAGCGGCAGCTTCCATATCGATATTGTCTAATCCAACACCCGCCCTGGCAATGAGTGACAAATTAGACGCCTGTATTATTGCTTTGGTTACTTTGGTCGCGCTCCGCACAATGAGAATATCGTAATCGACAATCCGAGAAGCCAATTCATCTTGGGCAATTTTGGCTGTAATAACTTCAAAACCCGCATCTTCCAATATTCTCTTTCCAAAAGAGTCAATTCCATCGTTCGCTAATATCTTCATCTCAAATAAATGTTTCTATTGTATTTACCAATGCCTGAACGCTCTGAATTGGGAGTGCGTTATACATAGATGCCCTATAGCCACCAACACTGCGATGCCCTTTTAGTCCTTGTAATTTGGCTTCTTTACAAGCGTTGTCAAATTTTGTCTCGAGACCAGAATTTCCCTCCGAAAAAACAAAACAGGCATTCATCTCACTGCGGTCTTCTATAGCGGTAGTTCCCTTGAAATATGGACTTTTATCGATTGCATTGTACAACAATTCTGCTTTTGCAGCATTGCGAATCGCCATTGACTGAAGCCCGCCCATTTCTTTGACCCATTCTAAATTGTATTTTGAAACCAAAATAGAAAATACTGGCGGCGTATTATACATGCTTCCATTGGCTGCATGAATTGCATAATCCATCATCGTTGGGATATGGCGATTCGATTTAAGTGCATACATATCTTTTTTTAATACCACAACTGTAACCCCAGCAGGCCCAATATTTTTTTGCGCACCAGCATAAATTAATGAAAATTGAGATACATCTATCGGTTTTGAAAAAATATCAGAACTCATGTCGCAAATGAGTGGAATTGGACAATGGGGGAAAGATTTCATTTGGGTTCCAAAAATGGTATTGTTACTGGTACAATGAAAATAATCAAAACCTGAAGAAATCAAATAGTCTTTGGGGATAAAGTTATAATTGGCAGATTTGCTGGATGCCAAAACATCAACTTCACCATAGCCTTGGGCTTCCTTTAATGCACGATTGGCCCATGTGCCGGTATCCGTATAAGCGGCTTTTGTTCGAAGAAAATTTAATGGCACTTGAAAAAATTGTGTACTTGCACCTCCTTGCAGAAACAAAACATCATAACCCTCTGGCACACCCAATAGTTCTCGAACCAGAGAATCTGTATCTGAAAGCACTTTCTCGAACTCCTTTCCGCGGTGGGATACCTCTAAAATACTCAAGCCAGTATTGGCAAAATTGTGGATGTCTTGCATGCTTTTTTCAAATGCACCCTGAGACAAAATTGATGGTCCAGCCGAGAAATTGTGAATCTTTGACATAGGCATAAAAGTTCTGCAATTTTACGCGTATAATTGCGGTTAAACAAGAATTTGACGCAGTTTCATTCCAACAGTTTTGCCGTTTTTATCGCATTGATAACAAGTGTATCTTGCTATGGACAGTATGAGGGATTAGACAGCTTTGAAAATAAAAAGCCCGTCCGATCAGAAGATTTGTATACAGAAAATCCACTGTATAAATTCTCGTTCATTACAAGTGTTGAAATCTCAACACTTCCGACACAAAATAATGGTTCATTTAGCATTGACCCACAAATTGCTTATTGGTGGAACAAGCGTTTTATGCTTGGCGTCGGCTCACAAATTGGACTAAGTCAAGAATTTGGTTTAAGTACTGGGGGCTTCGGATTTGGGAGAGTCAACATCAATCGAATTTTTTTGCAGGGAGAGTATCGGTTGCTGTATATTTCATCGGCAAAAAAATGGGTGCGTTCACCCATTTTTTTAATCGGATATATGGCAGATGAAGCAATGAATCAATGGGTTTCGTTTGGCATAGCCCAAAACCCCGATTTTCAACGATATTCCCCATATGGTTTTTTTCTTTACCGCATTGGATTTAAATTTTAGAAAGCGTTTCCCATTAAAAAAATGTTCGCAACAAAATCCAGGGAAATACTCCGGCCATTAAAATAATCAGAACCAAAAAAATCAAAATGCCTCTGTCTTTGATTACTGGGCTCTTCTCACCCACTTTTAAAAATGCGTGTTTAATAAACTTGAAATAATACGCTACCCCCAAAGCGGATCCAAGCAATCCTGTACAAACCAAGATGGGATAAGACTGCCAAGCAAAAGAAAAAAGATAAAACTTTCCGACAAATCCTGCGGAAATGGGTATTCCTGCCAATGACAAAACCCCGATCACCAACGCTAACGCTACTATAGGCGAAGATTTTGCTAAACCGTTAAAAGCTTCAAATGTATCGTCTTTGTTTGTATTGTATAGTTGGTGAGAAATGGTAAAGACAAGAATACTGGCAATGCCATAGGCCAGGCCATAAAACCAAAGAATCCAAGCATTGGTTCCGTCTGCAATAAGTATAAAAATCAATACATACCCGGCATGGGCAATGCTACTGTATGCCAATGTGCGTTTGACATTTTGCTGAATCATCGCGGCCAGGTTGCCCCATAAAATAGTAATGATTGCTAACACAGATATCCAGCCAGACCAGTTTGATTTAATACCACCAAAAGTGCTCATTAAACGATATAAAGCAATAAATGCACTTATTTTTACAACCGTTGCCATGAAAACAGTCGTCCTATTTGGACTTCCCTGGTAAACATCGGGTGCCCAAAAGTGAAATGGCGCGGCCGATACCTTAAAAAGCAATCCAACACTCATCAAAATTATACCCGCATTGATTAAAACTGGAATGGGCATCCCCTCTAGGGCATGCATAAAGCTGGGCTTAATCCCCATAAGTTCTAATTCTAAATACCCAGTTCCTCCATAGATAAAAGCTGATCCCAATAAAAAAATACCGGTAGAAAATGCTCCCATTAAAAAGTACTTCAAGGCGGCCTCATTCGAATAAATATTCTCCTTATTACTTCCCGCCAATACATACAAAGGAATAGACAACACTTCGATACCCAAAAATAAAACCACTATATGCTGGTAGGAAACCATCATATAGGCTCCACATAAACTGAACATCATCAATGCGAGCTGGTCGTTTCCAATAATGTCAGACTCTCTAAAACAAAGAATAATAAATCCTGTAAGAAATGAAAGTAGGCCCATAAATAGAAGTTGTTCTGAGCCAAATTGCATCATATTTGTGGGAACCCAAGATTCGAGTATTCCAAAATTACACCAGCCAAATTTTGTAGCAACACACAAAAAAGCAGAAAGAAATAGTATTCCAGATGCAAAAATAGAAAATGAAGACTCTCGTTTATTGAGCCCTATAAAAAGCAAAACCACAGCCCCAAAAAAGGTAATAAAGAATGCTATCATGTTAGTATCCCATTAGCCTCCGAAATCCAAGTAGCGATTATTAAAACACTTTTGTGTACCATGTCAATTATAATTTGAGGCATAAAACCAATACCAACAATACCGAACGCCAAAATAGCAAATGCCAATATTTCGTTCCAAGACAAAGGCGATATAGCTTTTTTGCCCTCACCAAACATGCTAAACTGGACCATCCTGAGAATATACACTGCAGAGAATATAATGGTAAGACCAGCCAATAATGCCAAATTAGGGTTGTACCCATACAATGATTTAAGCAATAAGAATTCTCCTGGAAACCCATTGGTGAAAGGCACTGCAATTGTCCCCAATGCAACCAACATAAAAAAAACCATAAATATTCGGTTGTTCTTGGCCAATCCTCCCAATTCACCCAAAACACGGGTACCAGTGCTTTTTTCTATGATTTCAATCACCAAAAAAAGACCAATTATATTTACCCCATGAACAAACATCTGCAGCAAACCCCCTTCGATACCTTCAGCGCTAAGGGTAAATAAACCCGCGGCGATAAGTGCCACATGAGACAGTGAAGAAAAAGCCACAAGACGTTTCATATCCTTTTGCCTCAAAGCAATTATGGCACCATATAGAACTCCAGCAACTGAAAGACCAATCATCCATGGTTGAAAAAAAGCAATACTTTCGGGAGCCAAAGGGAAATACCAGCGCAATATTCCATACAATCCCATTTTTAACATAATACCTCCCAACAACATAGATCCTGATGCAGGTGCTTCTGTATAGGTATCAGCTTGCCATGAATGGAAGGGCAAAATTGGTATTTTAACAAGAAATGCCAACAGAATGCCCGCGCCCACTCCTATAGATTGGGTTGGGTTTAATTCAACAGCCCTCAGAGATTCAAAATCGAAGGAATAATCGGCCGTATGCAAAAAGAGATAAATCAAACTGGCAAGCATCGCCAAAGAACCAACAAAAGTGTATAGAAAAAATCTCAAAGTGATTTTGAAAGCAAATTTACCTGACATTGTAAGGGTTATGAAATAAATTGGAATCAATGCCAATTCCCAAAAAATATAAAACATCAAGCCATCTTGGGCCATAAACACCCCATTCAATGCAGCCTGCATAAATAGGGTAAGTGCCGTAAGCTTGCATTGGTTTTCATCATTGCGAATCCCTGCCAAAACAATTATTGGTACCAATATATTGGTTAAAATTAGCATCAAACCCGTCAGCCCATCAAAGGCCAGGGTAAACCTAATGTTATCAGAAATCCATGCATGGTCAAACAAGGCAATCCACCTTCCAGAGGAGTCGAGATGCTCAAAATACTGGTAAACAAAAAACAATGGCAATGAGGAAAACAATGCAGAAAGCCAAGTGTTGGTTCGTTTTCCAAGAATTGCAACACATAAACAAGCGATGAAAGGGATAATAATTACTTCCATATCTAAAATAGATTAAACGCCAATAACAAGCAAAGACCAATAACCATATAAACCAGGTAATATTCAATATTCCCATTTTGAAAGCGCGATAACAAAGATGCAACATATTGATTTATCCGACCGATACCATCAAATGAAGATTTAAAAGCTTTCTCATCAACATATTCAGTCAGGGTATCTGATACCAATTCTATTGGTTCAACAAATGAACGATTGTAGGCTTCGTCAACATAAAATTTATTGGCCAATGTTTTACCAAAACCCACTTGATCTGCATCGGCTTCAGGAACCGCAGCCTTAACTACATATTTTTTTCGTGCAACCAGAAAAATAAAAAGAAATAAAGGGGTTAATGCAAACAATATCCACTCTTTAACATGTGAAATTTCGAAGCTTTGCTCCGGAAGAATTAAAATTGGCGAAAAGCTTCCTCCACCATCAAAACTCAACAAATGATAAAGTCCTTTTGAAATCCCTTCCCCCATATAATTTGGAAAATTCACTGCTCCACCAATAAGCGAAAGCACGGCTAAGATTAACAAAGGCAAAGTCATCAACAACGGACTTTCAGCTATTTTCTCATACGAATGGTGCTGATTTCTATAGTTTCCATGGAATGTTACAAAGAACATTCTAAAGGTATAGAAAACTGTAATCGACGCACTCAATAATCCCAAAACAAATACCCCTGTATTCTGGGCCAAGATTGCTGTAAAAATCTCATCTTTTGAAAAAAAGCCCGACAACATTGGAAAACCCGTAATTGCCAGTGTTCCGATCAAAAATGTTGCATATGTAATGGGCATTTTCTTACGCAGACCCCCCATTTGTCGAATATCTTGTTCGTGGTGCATCCCATGAATCACACTGCCAGCGCCCAAAAATAACAAAGCTTTGAAAAATGCATGCGTAATCACATGAAACAATGCCGCAGTGTAGGCACCACAACCCAGAGCGATAAACATAAATCCCAACTGACTCACCGTGCTGTAAGCAAGCACTTTCTTGATGTCGTTTTGTTTCAGTCCAATCAGCGCAGCCATTAAAGATGTAGCCAATCCAATCCACAGAATTACCTCACGGGCAAATGGCGCCAAGGCATATATGGCCTCGCAGCGAACAACCAAATAAATGCCTGCTGTTACCATAGTTGCAGCATGTATTAAAGCAGACACCGGTGTTGGGCCTGCCATTGCATCCGGCAACCATGTATACAAGGGGATTTGGGCACTTTTTCCCATAGCCCCAATGAACAATAACAACGCAATGGCCGTGCAAATCCCAGTTCCAACCTCTAGTCGGCCAAATTTGGCAAATACCTCGGTGTATTCGAACGATCCAAAATTTTGGTAAATCAAAAATAAGCCCATTAATAAACCCAAGTCTCCGATACGGTTCATGACAAACGCTTTGCGAGCAGCCTTGCCAAAGGATACATTTTTAAACCAGAATCCAATCAAAAGGTACGAACAAAGCCCCACTCCCTCCCAACCAAAAAACATCATCACAAAGTTTGAACCCAATACAAGAACCAACATGCTAAAAATAAACAGATTTAAAAAAGAGAAAAACTTATACAAACTATCATCATCGGACATGTACGATATAGAGTATGCATGAATCAGTGTGCCAATACCTGTAATAATCAAGGCCATAATCGCCGATAAACGATCGAATTGAAATGCAATATCGACATGAAAATTTCCGACATTCAAAAAAGTAAATACCTTTAGATAAACTGCACCCTTGGCGGGCAATGCGGAAAGCAAGTCACTAAAAAGAAAACATGTTACAACAAATGATCCAAAAACAAAAGCCGTACCAAGCCAGCCAGCGATAGGCTTGGGAATAATACTTCCGAATACTCCATTGATGAGAAAACCCAAAAGCGGCAATACTATTATCCATTCTAACATCTCCTAGCCTTTTAAATTATCAAGAAAACTAACATCCGTTTTGCGCGTATTGCGATACACGAGAACCAAAATAGCAAGACCAACAGCAGCTTCAGCCGCCGCAACTACCATAATAAAAAACACAAAAATTTGCCCATCCGCATCTCCCATATACGATGAAAAAGCAACAAACAACAAATTCACTGCATTGAGCATCAGTTCGATACACATCAAAATAATAATTGCATTTCTTCTAAATAGCACGCCAAACAAACCAATACAAAAAAGCACAGTGCTCAAATAAATGTAATGACTGATTTCGAGCTGGTTAAATATTGACAAACTACTCATGGGTTTAAAATTTCATCGGATGATAATTCAGTAGATATTTTTTCGCGTTTTCCCAATAAAACGGCCCCAACCATCGCTGCCAAAAAAAGAATACCGGTTAGCTCAAATGGAACTAAAAAACGGGTAAATAAAACATTCCCTAGCGCTTTTACCAAACCAATACCCTCGACCGGATTTTTGGCAACGCTCTCACCAAAAACTTGAAAGGCTGCCGTAATCATCAATAATATTGAACCTGCCGAAATCGTAGCGGCAATCGCCCAACCATTTGATTTTATTGGCTCAATCTCCTTGCTTAAATTCAGCAACATCAATACAAATAGAAACAAAACCATAATCGCACCTGCATACACAATCAAGTTAACCACTGCCAAAAATTGGGCATTGAGCAATACATAATGAGCAGAAATGGTGAAAAATGTAAAAATTAAAGCCAATACTGAATGAATAGGACTTTTACTCGTCACCACATACAGTGCAGATAAAATGGTAAGGAAAGACAGTATCAAAAAAGGAATGGGTAGATTCATTTGTTTGGTGGAGAGGATTTAATTAATAATTGTGTTTTGGGGTTGCATACTTTCTCCAGTGCTAAACACTTGTCTTTTGGATATATCTATGCGATTGTCAATGGTTTCTACCAACTTATCCTTGCCGTATATAAATGCATCTCGTGAGAATTCAGAAGCAACAATTCGGTCTGTAAGAAAAATGGCTTCTTTGGGACAAGCCTCTTCGCAAAGACCACAAAAAATACAGCGCAACATATTAATTTCATAAATAGATGCATATTTTTCCTCGCGGTAAAGGTGTTCCTCTGCTTTGATACGTTCAGCAGCGACCATTGTAATGGCTTCCGCCGGACATGCGACAGCGCATAAGCCACACGCAGTGCAACGTTCTTTGCCTTCATCGTCGCGTTTTAACACATGCAAGCCACGGTATACTTCAGAACGGGGTCGTTCTTCTTCTGGATAGCTAACGGTATTGCTTTTTTTAAAAAAATGTTTGAGTGTTATCCACATTCCGCCGAAAATCGCTGGCAAATAAATACGCTCAGAAAATGTCATTTTTTTATTCACAACCAACTGTGAACGATTCGTCAGCTTCTCCATCAATGCTTGGTTAATTTACCCTAAATGCTTTGTTTTGAGTTTGTATTTCTTTCTCAGTAAACCAGGTTTTTTCATTTTCCGAACGGCATTCATACTGATGTCTGAAGCCACTAATTCTCCATCTGATTTAAGGATTAATGTAGGATCCTCGATTTTGCTATACACAACTTCCCATTTGTGATTGCCAATATTCTTCGCCGGAACAATGGACATAGTAGATTGCGAAATCATAAATACCTCATCCGATTTGCGTGTTTTGTCTATGATGATTGTTTTTTTTGCTTTGCCCATAGCACCACATATATAATAAGTGCCATTACAAGACAATTGAAATGAATAACTGTTGAGTTCTTTGCCTTTCGAAAATGCCAACTTCATTGATTTGTTGGGCTTGATACCCGTCTCACCGTCTTTGGTATACAAAAGTAATTTGGCTCTTTTATAGGTATTTGCATCGAGGGAAACAGCCATGGTTATTGGAAAAATTGCGCAAGTATCACCTGGCAATCGGATGTCGAAAGCGCCCCCCCAATTTAAACCCTCACCCTTTGCAGTTTTCAATGGAACACCGCCTCCTATAATTTCTTCAATAGTGGTTAACTTCTTAATTTTGATACAATTGTTTGCTCCACGAGGACAGATCTTCTTTAAATCACAAACTTTCATTGTAAAACTTATCCCATTCATTGCAATAGTGGTATCTCGTGTGCAGGTATCGCGGTATACAATTTTGGGCTTTGGCTTTTCAACTGGCTTTGGCTTCTCGTAGATGGTAATTTCTACCCTTCTATTTCTCGATTTTTTTTCTTCACTTGATTCTTCTTTTTCCCTGGGCTTAGACCGTCCGAAATACTTCCGAACCATCCATGTTGAATCAATGTCATTGTCAAACAAATACCAAAATACCTCATCGACCCGGGTTTGAGACAGCCGTAAATTGGCATCGTCATTTCCGGTAGAATCTGTATGTCCTGTCAAAGCCAATCGAAACTCATCTTTGGTATCAAGCGTATCAAGAAGCCGACGCAATTTTGTAATTTCCAAAGATTTGATGGTCGATTTATTGGTTTCAAAATAAATCTGGACAGCCGGGGAAATTTCCTTAGAAACATTGTTTGATGGCTTTTTGTTTTTGGAGAACTCGGCTGATTTTTCTTTGTCGGATTGGGCAAATACCTGCACCGACAAGAGCCCAAAAAACAAAAACACAACCCAAATTTTCTGCATATTCTTAACCATGGGTGCAAAAATAAGCGATTTGATTGATGTTCATACACAGAGAATCCACAATTGATAAAACCCCATGAAATCATCAGTATTGTATATATTTGAAAGCATGAATCCGTTAAAAATTGTTTTCATTCTTCTTTGCATTGTTTTTTTGGGAACTGGTTTTTGCCGAGCCCAAATAGCAAAAACACAAGTGGTACAATTAAGCGCCATCGCCAATTCCAATGGCACCATTACGCTCAAATGGCCAAGTGAAAATTACGCTGGAAATTTTGTGATTTATCACCGTGATCTTGCTACAAACAATCGTTCATGGTCTGGCCCCGATGCGACCCTTTCTGGCACAACCAGTTCGTTCACCGATGCATCAACAAAATTGGGTACAGACCGAGAATATTATGTATATAAAATTCGCTCAAACACAATAGAATCTAGGGGATATATCTACGCCGGCAATTCAGTTTTGTCCAAACCCAATAAAGGCCACATTGTTTTACTTATTGATAGTGCGTATATCAAAGCCCTCGCAAAAGAACTTACAATACTGCAAACAGACTTATTGGGATCTGGATGGTTTCCTAAACTAATCTATGCGGGACGAAATGAGAAACCTGCTGCCATTCACAATCGAATCAAATCCTATATGGACGGGGTGGTTATTCGGCCAAAATGTTTGTATATCATAGGACATGTCCCTGTTCCTTACTCAGGGCATTTTTCCAATTCTGGAGACCGTCCCCCTCCAGATGGTCATACTGAAGGTGCCGGAAACCACACGGGTGCATGGCCAGCAGATTTGTATTATGGCGATTTGGTAGGCGATTGGAGCGATAATTTGGTGCGATGTGAAACAGGAAGTGAAATAAGAAATCACAATATACCGGGAGACGGAAAATTTGATTTGTCTGTAATTGAAAATCCAATAGAACTAGAAATAGGCAGAGCCGATTTATTCGCAATGGACCTATTCTCAAAAAATGATACTTTGTTAACCAAAGAGTACCTCAACCGCGTTCATGATTTTAAAATTGGAAAAAAAATCTATTCCCGCAGGGCCTTGATTGACAATAATTTTAGCACTTTCAATTTGGCATCCACAGGATACCATAATTTTCCTTGTTTTGTTGGATTAGACAGTATTTTTGAGGGAGTAGATTACTTTACAGCCCAAAATACAGGTTCTTATTTATGGAGCTATGGGTGTGGTGCAGGTAGTTTTACCAGTTGTAATGGGATTGGAACAAGCGATGATTTTATGCGTTACAAAGGAAAATTTAACAATGCGTTTACCATGTTGTGTGGGAGTTATTTTGGGGATTGGGATAATAAAAACAATTTTCTGCGGGCACCTTTGGCATCAGGATCGCTCACAAGTTGTTGGGGCGGAATCCCCAAGTGGTATTTACACCATATGGGATTGGGCATGAATATTGGCTTCGGCACCAAAATCACTCAAAACAATGCGCTTTTAGACAAAGTGAGCGCCAAGGATTACCCCGATGGTAATTTCAATAATTCTGCCAATGGCGTATACATTGCACTGATGGGAGATCCCACGCTATGCATGTTGTCTGTTTTAGGTCCATCAAACTTAATTGCAAATTCGAAAAACGGCAACGTTACATTGTCTTGGAATGCATCAAAGGGAAAAGTAGATGGGTATATACTCTACCGTATCGATACCGCAAAACAAGCATATAAAGAAATAGCATGGTGGTGCCCTGGAAAATCTTCGCGCACAACCGACACAACGTTTACAGATATCTGCAACTGGTCGACTGGGAACTATATCTATGCTGTAAGGGCACATAAAATGGAAACCACTGGTTCGGGTTCATATGAAAATTTAAGCATTGCGGCCATGGCTTCCGTTGCGCATTCCAATACTGTAATTGAGAATGAAAAAACAGAAATCACATTGTTTCCCAATCCAAGTTCTTCTTGCGTAAATGCATCGGGGTTGATTCCACATTTGTATTGCGAAATTATTGCCACCAATATTTTGGGAGAAATACTATTTACAAGAAGGGAATTCGCCAGTCAATCTGGGAGTATTTTATTGGATATTGGCACTCTTGAAACTCAAATTGTGCAGCTAAAAATCATACAAGGTCGAAAACTATTTTCGGGGAAACTCTTGTATATTCAACCATAAGCTATTCTTTTAATTCGAAATCCCTATTTTTGCGCCTTATTAACACAAAGAGACTTTATGACAAATGATGCAATACTTTATTTTATTCCTTTGATGGGCGTAATTGGCCTAATTGTAATGGCTATCAAGAGTGCTTGGGTTAGCAAACAAGATGCTGGAGATAAAAATATGCAGGAATTGGCCGGCTATATAGCCGATGGTGCCATGGCATTTTTGAAAGCAGAATGGAAGGTACTGAGTATTTTTGTTGTATTTGCCGCTGCATTATTGGCGTATTCTGGAACCATACACGAGATCAATGGAAGAGAAATTCACTCCAGTTGGATTATATGCATAGCATTTATTATAGGGGCAGTATTTTCGGCAACTGCTGGATATATTGGCATGAAAGTAGCAACCAAGGCCAATGTTCGCACTACACAGGCTGCAAGAACAAGCCTTAAAAAGGCCTTAAAAGTTTCCTTTACAGGTGGAACAGTCATGGGACTGGGTGTTGCCGGTTTGGCTGTATTGGGTTTGGGTGGTTTGTTTATAGTATTTCTGTCTTTTTTTCAGGATTTGGGTGAAAACACAGTAAAAACTTCCATTGAGGTACTGACAGGTTTTTCATTGGGGGCTGAGTCAATCGCTTTGTTTGCCCGTGTAGGCGGAGGAATTTACACAAAAGCAGCCGATGTTGGCGCTGATTTAGTGGGAAAAGTTGAAGCGGGTATTCCTGAAGATGATGTGCGCAATCCTGCGACCATTGCCGACAATGTGGGCGACAATGTGGGCGATGTTGCCGGAATGGGTGCAGATTTGTTCGGCTCTTATGTGGCTACTATTTTGGCGACAATGGTATTGGGACAAGAAATTACAGTGGTAGATAAATTTGGTGGCTTGTCTCCTATCCTATTGCCTATGGTTATTTGTGGATTGGGTATTCTTTTCTCCATTGTTGGGACTTGGTTTGTTCGCATCAAAGATGACCATTCAAACGTACAGAATGCCCTAAATTTAGGCAACTGGGCTTCAATGCTTATCACTGTAATTGCCTCGTATTTTATTGTAATGTGGATGTTGCCTGACGGAGACATTGTTTTGCGCTCGACGGTGTTCACGAAAATGGGGGTATTTAATGCAATTCTTGTCGGAACAATTGTAGGTGCGGTTATGAGTATTGTTACTGAATATTTTACAGCAATGGGCAAAGGTCCTGTGAACGCAATCATTCAACAATCTTCAACAGGCCATGCGACGAATATTATCGCTGGACTGGCTGTAGGAATGAAGTCTACGGTGATACCTATCTTAACCCTTGCAGCGGGTATAGTTACATCGTATTATTTTGCAGGTCTGTATGGTGTAGCCATTGCTGCAGCAGGAATGATGGCAACCACTGCCATGCAATTAGCCATTGATGCTTTTGGACCAATTGCTGATAACGCAGGTGGTATTGCAGAAATGAGTCAGTTGCCACCAGAAGTTCGTGAGCGTACTGATAATTTAGACGCTGTTGGTAACACAACTGCAGCAACCGGAAAAGGATTTGCCATAGCCTCGGCCGCATTAACATCCTTGGCATTATTTGCTGCATTTGTTGGGATTGCTGGCATTGACTCCATAGACATTTACAAAGCGCCTGTTTTGGCTGGTCTTTTTGTTGGAGCAATGATTCCATTTATTTTCTCAGCATTGTGTATTCAGGCAGTAGGAAAAGCCGCAATGGATATGGTTCAAGAAGTTAGACGTCAGTTCCGCGAAATTCCAGGCATCATGGAATACACTGCAAAACCCGAATACGAGAAATGTGTTGCGATTTCAACAAAAGCTTCTATCCGCGAAATGATGTTACCTGGTGCCATTGCGCTGATTACCCCTGTATTGGTCGGATTTATTTTTGGACCTGAAGTTTTGGGTGGTCTATTGGCTGGTGTAACTGTAAGTGGCGTATTAATGGGCATTTTCCAATCCAATGCGGGTGGTGCATGGGACAATGCCAAAAAATCTTTTGAAAAAGGTGTCATGATTAATGGAGAAATGTTCTACAAAAAATCTGAACCCCACAAGGCATCCGTAACAGGCGATACCGTGGGTGATCCTTTTAAAGATACCTCTGGCCCTTCCATGAACATATTAATCAAATTGATGTCTATTGTATCACTGGTTATTGCACCCTTCATCGTAGGAAAAACATTTTGCGAATCCAATATCCAATCCAATAACCAATCCAATACCCGCATCGCTTCAAACTCAATGTCAAAGTCTAAATGCGATATGGATAAATGTGCCACCCTCAGCAGAGAAGAATGCCAAAAAATGTGTGAAGAAAATTCTTGTGATTCCGCTGAAAAAGCCGCTTGTATGGCAATGTACGATTCGAATGGAAAATATATTGGTAGCCCGAAAAATGATTGTTCGAATGCGTCTGATTGTAAAGAAAAAAATACTAGCAATAAGGGTGATGCATGTTGTAAATCACAGAAAATGTAATGCCTTTTTACAAGCCATTAACATTGGTATAATGAATGCCAAACCCTCATAGTAAATAGATTTGCAGTGTTTATTTCATCAAAACAGGGAAATCTAATTGGGGATTACCCGCTGCCAACGTTTTGTATAAATTGATAATCGTATTGGCGTTGACATCCCACTCATTTAGCTTTTTGCCTACCTGTTCAATTTTGTGAATGTGTGTAAGGGTTGGAGCATTCAATGCTTCCATACAAGAATAGTATGCAGAGGAAAACATTTCGTTTAAGCCATCGTGTATTTCAAACTCTTCAGCAGCCAATATTGAATTTCCATTCAAGGAAATATTCAACTGATTCCACAAATTTATCATCCGTTCCAAATCAGGTAGAAATTTTGCATCAAACATCGGTGTACCGGCTGCGTTTCTCGTGGCATTGATACCATCTTCTATGTCTTTGAGCAACGAATTTGCTTTGGCCAAACGACGCTTTACAGAAAACATATCTGCGACAGACTTGTCTTTATCAACTCCGCTCCTTTGCACAATTGTGGGTTGGTATAATTGCTGAACATGAAATTTGGAAGCAGGAACCAACTCGATTACTTTTCCATTTTCTTGTAATTCTAGACTAACCCAATAATCTCCACTGTTTACATAAGGGCCCCAAGAGGTTTTGAAGTCCTTATCGGTTGAAATCAGACCAGCCACATCCGTATATCGTAAATTCCACACTGTTTTAGCCATCCCCTTTACGGAAGGAACCGCCCACTTTGCAACAACTGCATTTGGAGCACTTGAATCTGTATTTCTAACTACCATATATACCCGCGAAGACTCAAATAATGCCTCTGCAACAATTGAATCTTTGCTAGGATAAATCAGGGTGTTTGGCATTTTGGCCGCATCTGTTTCCCGTTTTTTGCGCCTACTGGCAATGGTGGTAAAGTCTCGCTCTATGCTATAGTAAATTACCGCCCCAATTGCTGGATTTTCAGCAGCAAATCGAGATGCTCCATGGAAGCCATTTCCGCTTCCACCGTATGGCGTTGCGGGAATAAATAATGGGGCATCTGCAATCGGAAGAATGTTTCCCCCAGCGGTTTTGGGTACAGAAATAGACTTTCCTCCTTTGCCTTTGCCTTTTTCATTTTCTTCTCTGGTCTTTATTTCTTTAAAATTTCTAATCATTTGATAATCATCACATACCGCAAATCCACGTCCAAAAGTTGCTAAAACCAAATCGTCTTCGCGCTCCTGAAAAACCATATCCTTAATCGCAATCGGGGGTAAGCCCCCCTTCCAAGCCTGAAATGAATTTCCCCCATTCATTGAAACAAATAGGCCAAATTCGGTACCTACCAAAACAATATCTTTATCTTTAAAATCTTCAAGGATTGTTTTTACCGGACCGTTCAAGGGCAATCCTTTTCCAATTTTACTCCAACTTGTTCCATTGTTGATACTTTTGTAAACATAGGGGGCAAAATCAGACATCCTGTGATTGTCCAGAACAAGATACAGTGCATTTGAAACATTAGAGGCATAGACTGAACTGATAAAAGGGTATCCCACTAAACCAGAAGGGGCTTTTGGCCCTTCCGGAAAACTTTCTCCACATTTTGTCCATTGCAATCCGCCATCGGTGGTTCTCCAAACCATCCCATCATCAGTTCCTACATACAATACGCCATCTTTGCCTTCACTCATTGTCGTAATATTTCCATAGATACTGGTACTCTGATTTTTTACCACTGCGTTCAGTCCCCAAACTTTGCCCATAATTGGCAGGGTATTTCTGTCGATACCACGACTTAAGTCATTGCTAATGGGCTTCCAAGAATCGCCGCGATCTTCACTCATAAAAACCCGATTTGCTGCAAAATAAAGTTTCTTTGGATTGGATCGACTGATCAGTAAAGGTGCATCCCAATTCCAACGCAAAGCAGGTTCATTGAATTCAATACTGGGTTTTATATCCACAGCCTCTCCCGTTTTTTTGTCAAATCGAATCAAACCACCATATTGCCATTGGCTGTATACGATATCTGGATTTGTGGGGTCAATTTGCGATTTAAAACCATCTCCACCCACTGTAATATACCATTCGTCATTTCCGATTCCATTTGCGGAATTATTCCGAGAGGGCCCGCCAAGTGTGTTGTTGTCTTGTGTTCCACCATAAATATTGTAAAATGGACTCGCATTGTCAACCGAGACACGGTAAAACTGCGTTATTGAAAGATTCTCTTTGAAATTCCAATGTTGTGCATTGTCATAGGTTTCGTATAATCCCCCATCACATCCTACAAGCCAATGTGATGGCATTGATGGGTCAACCCAAATAACATGGTTGTCAACATGTTTATTCCCCTCTCCAGCATTGCGAAGTGTCTTACCCGCATCGTCACTTACCTTCAAATAAGTATCCATAATAAAAATGCGTTTGGCATTGCTGGGGTCTACAAACAATTCTTGGTAATAATTACCTGCTGTAAAAAAATTGTTTTGTTTGGTCCAACTTTCACCATAATCGTACGATACATAAATCCCTCCCCCTTCTTCAGCCTCAATCATGGCATAAACAAGCCCAGCCTGTAAAGCAGAAACAGCCATCGTGATTCGACCTAGATCACCTGAAGGCAAACCTCCTCCCAATTTTTTCCATGTTTTTCCATCGTCTGTACTTTTATACAAGGCCGATTCTGGTCCACCTCCCAAATAGGTCCATTCGTGCCTTCGCCTTTGGTGGAAAGCCGCATAAAGGGTCCCAGATAGGGATGGATCTAGGTACACTTCATTGCAACCAGTATTGTCGGAAACATGCTTTATTCTCTCCCAAGTAATACCTCCATCTTCTGTTTTGTACAACCCTCTCTCTCCTCCCTCTTTCCAAACAGGCCCATATACAGCAACCCAAACCCGATTCGAATTGCTTGGATCAATTTTTATCATGCCTATATGCTCCGAAAGTTTCAATCCAACATTCTCAAAATTTTTGCCGCCATCAACACTCTTGTATAAGCCATTTCCATATCCCACACTGCGCTGATTGTTATTTTCACCTGTTCCCACCCAAACAACATTGGGGTTTTTTGGATCCATCGCCAAACAACCAATACTTTGCGTTTCATACTTGTCAAAAATTGGATCAAACGTGGTACCCCCATTGGAACTTTTCCAAACCCCACCATAAGCCGCAGCGACGTATATCTCCGCTTTGTTTAGGGGATTTACGAGCATGTCGACTATACGACCACTGGTAGTAGCGGGCCCAATCATCCGGAAATTAACTTGGTTTAATATGGGCACAAAGACAGAATCTGCTGGGTTAGCATTTACCCAGCTTGCCCCCCAGCTTTGATCTTGACCAAATACCGGCATTGAAAGAAATGAAATTGCCAAAAAAGTTAACGTTTTTAATTTATTCATATTGATTTATTTTACTAAAATATGTGATAAGTTTGGCGGAGATTGCCTGCCAAGCAAACGAATTCCTAACATGTTCACCCCCTTTTGATCCCAATTCGGCTCTTAAGATTTTAGAATGCAAAAGTTCGTTTACGTGCTTAGCAAATATAAGCGCATTTGTTCCCAACAAAATACCTTCCCCTTCCTTCATGTTTAATCCATCAAATCCCACACCAGAACATACAACGGGAATATTCATCGCCAGGGCTTCAAGTACCTTATTTTGGGTACCAGCACCCATGCGCAGAGGGGCAACAACCAGAGTAGCTTTTGCATATTCTAAGGATAAATCAGGAACGAATCCCGTTACATGAATGGCTGCGGAAGCCAAATTTAGTATGGCTTTAACTGGCCGCTGTCCTGCGATCACAAATTGAACATCGGGATGAACACGAATTATTTCTGGTAAGATATCTTTCACAAAATAACAAACTGCATCGATATTGGGCGCATAATCCATATTGCCCGTAAACAACACTCTCTTATCAATAGGAACTATATCATATCGAGGTGAAAATACGCTCACATTAACCCCATTGGGTAAAATCTCAACATTGTTTATTCCGTTTTGTTTGAGATATGCTCTGTCTTCTCGGCTGCAAACCAATGCCTTTCTAAACTTCGGCAAAAGAGATATCTCATAGTTTCTTAGACGCGTAAATTCGACATTCCTCATCCATCGCTCTACAAGGTTAGTTGCTGTTTCACGTCGACGCAACCAATACATACTAAAAGCGTCCGGCAAATCAATAATGGCATTCAAAGGGGTACTGGTTTCAAAATATTGTCCCATTCGAAGGTGTTGAACATGGATAGCATCGTAGGTGTTCTCTGCCAGTATCTGTTGCAGCCTTTTGGAAAATCGGTTCGACCTAAAATACGCAACTTGTATGGGTCTTCGGCTAAAAATACCCCAAAATGCCGCAAGAACACAACGCCATTTGGGACGATACACAAATTCAATTTGCGTAAATAATCCTTTTAATGAAGAAACTGAGCGTAAATCTTCGTCATTTTCAGCAATGGTTATCAAATGCAATTCGTGCGCCGATGAAAGTTCATTGGCCAAATTAAAAATCTTTAATTTATCGCCTCTGTAAGGGGGGTAAGGCATGCGGTTAGCGACAAATAAGATCTTCACACAACAAAAATATCGATTGTGAAAATTAAATGGTGTAATCGTTCATAAAAAATGCCCAGGTGTAGATAAACAAATGGTGTTATTTACCCATTCTCCTTATAAACATTTGTAATTTTGTATACCATGACCAGGTTAAGCAACCGATTATCTGAAATAATAGAAAGCCAAACGCTTGCAATGACAAAGCGCTCACGCGAGTTGAAAAATACAGGTGTCGACGTTATAAATCTCAGTATTGGAGAGCCTGATTTCAATACCCCCAAGCATATTTGTGACGCTGCTTCAATAGCAATGGAAAATGGGTATACGCATTACCCCCCTGTGGCTGGATTGCCAGAATTGCGGTTTGCCATTGCCAATAAATTGCAAAAAGAAAATGGATTTGCATACAATGCAGAAAATATAATCGTCAGCAACGGTGCAAAACACAGTCTTCTGAATGCAATTTTAGCGTTGTTAAATCCCGGTGATGAGGTATTGGTTCCTGCTCCCTACTGGGTGAGTTACCCTTCATTAATTCAGTATGTTGGAGGTGTTCCCATCGGCATACCTACTTCTGTTGAAGAAGATTTTAAGGTTTCTGCTGCCAAACTCGAAGCTTGTATCACTCCAAAAACACGCATGTTGCTTTTCTCTTCACCGTGTAATCCGAGTGGGTCTGTGATGTCGGAAATAGAATTAATGGCTTGGCGCGATGTCTTGGTTAAATACCCTGATATTTTCATCCTCAGTGATGAAATATATGAAAAAATCAATTATGCAGGAAGCCACCATAGTTTGGCTAATTTCCCTGAATTACACGATCGTATTGCGGTTGTAAATGGCCTGTCAAAAGGCTATGCAATGACGGGTTGGCGAATGGGTTATTTGGCGGGTCCAGTAGATTTAATCGCTGCCTGTGAAAAGATTCAGGGATTAATGACATCTGGAGCCTCTTCCGTATCTCAAATGGCCAGTGTTATGGCATTCAATGGCCCACAAAATACGGTTGAAGAAATGTGTGGTATCTTTCAAAAACGCAGGGATATTTTTCATGCCGCCTTGTGTAAAAATCCCTATCTTCCTTGCAATCTTCCTGATGGCGCCTTTTATCTGTTTCCCGATATTAGCCATTACCTCAACACACATACACCCAAAGGTGACAAAATTCACACAGCAGATGATTTGTGCTTGTATTTGTTAGATACTGGTCATGTTTCGGCTGTTTCTGGCGAAGCATTCGGTCATCCTTCTTGTATTCGATTTAGTTATGCAGCATCAGAAGAACAACTCATCGAAGCTGCCGATAGAATTAATACAGCGTTGGGAAACCTAAGGCACTAGGTTGTATTTTTGCAGAAGATGAATACAATTCAATCACTTTTTGATACGTTTACAAAAAAGAGAGTACTTATTGTAGGTGATGTAATGATTGACAGTTATATCATTGGAAAAGTTGAAAGAATGTCGCCAGAAGCTGCTGTTCCTGTTGTAGATGTAACAGATTTTGACCAGCGACTGGGGGGCGCAGGCAATGTGGCTATGAATGTAAAAGCCATGGGTGCAGAACCTATCTTGTGTTCGGTTATTGGGAATGATAAAGAAGGTGCAGAATTACAATCCATTATGTCAGGTTTGGGCATGACATGCCATGGATTGATTCAGAGCAATAAACGCATGACCACCCAAAAAACCCGAGTTTTGGGCAATAATCAACAATTGCTTCGCATCGACCATGAAATTAACACCGATCTTGATTCTGAGGATACTGCTTCATTAGAACAGCGTTTTTCTGCAGAATTAGTGCATTGTGATGTTGTCATTTTTGAAGATTATAACAAAGGTGTTTTGCATGTAAACAATATCGAATTACTGATTCAATTGTGTATTGACAAAGGTATTCCAACCATTGTTGATCCCAAGAAATCAAATTTTTTGGCCTATAAAAATGCAACCCTTTTTAAACCCAACCTCAAAGAAATCAAAGAGGGGCTGCAAATCGAAAAAGAACTCGATTCCAATGCGTCTGTTGGCAATGCAATCGACCAATTGATGCGGGTCTTACACAACCAAATTACGCTGGTTACTATGAGTGAACGTGGGGTTTTTGTGCAAACACAAGAGGATTCTCACCATGTTCCCGCCCATAGGCGAACCATAACAGATGTAAGTGGTGCTGGCGATACTGTAGTATGTATTGCCGCATTGTGCCTAAGCGCAAAAACGGATGTTCTCACATTGGCAAAACTCAGCAATTTGGCGGGTGGCCTTGTATGTGAAAAAATAGGGGTTGTCCCCATTGATCCCAAACAGCTTCTGGCAGAGGCACTTCTTGCCTTTTGATATTTATCTCAACAGCGTAATTGTTCCACTGTATTTGTATACGCGGTCTTCAAGAGAGGTAATTTCCAGATTGTATACATACACATCCTGTTGGCATTCTGCACCATTGGCAGTTCCATCCCAGCCCTTTAACATGTCGTTGCTGCTAAACATC